>ERZ791810.131-NODE-131-length-92488-cov-12.820140_pt1 | contig 92488 bp, 86 predicted proteins | sample MGYA00510304_ERZ791810 | MGnify/ENA primary metagenome ERZ791810 (study PRJEB30046, sample SAMN00791967) | human gut metagenome | study: EMG produced TPA metagenomics assembly of the A metagenome-wide association study of gut microbiota in type 2... | reverse complement strand
CCTGTCCCCCAGCGACAGGCTTGTCCTCGTAACAACATCATAACAAATGAAATCTCACCTATTAACAAGGCATTTTCCACTGACTGCATAATAGCGTCCGTCAAAACACATATCGCAGGACAGGATTTCTCCCAGCTCCTTTTTCTCCCCTTCCGGCAGACCAAGGTAAAAACGGGGATAATAATAGCTGATGTCTGGCACTAACGGAAGTCCAAGCTGGGATGCCATTCTTTTCAGGAAGTTCCAGTCCGTTTCCTGATACTGTATCAGCGTCCCTCCGGTCTGCATATCACTGCCCGGCAATATACAGGCGCTGTGCTCGGTGTCTGCTGTTATGGTATTGGCAATCCCCATATAGGTCTGTGCTTTTTTCTGAAATACCCGGTTACTTTTTTTCTGATCTAAAAGAATTGTTCCTGACACAGCCTGTATGTCTGCAATCCTGTATCCTCTTTCTTCTTTGATTTCCACCTTTTCCGGATATCCGCTGAACAACGCTCCCGCAGTATTCCCCTGCCCCAAAAGCTGTATGGGTGCATTCATGCCGTTTATGCCTGTCTCATTTTCTGACAACAGAAGTCGAAAGTTTCCTCTGGCATGTTCCCCTGGCTCCTCCCACGTCTGAAAATCAAGGATCTTTTCCATGGCAAAGGAACTGATAAATTTTAAATCGGAATATTCAATTCTCCTTTGTAATCCTTCTGCCATAAACCTCTCCTATTCTTCCTGACCGGATGATATGGGTTCTATCAATCCTCCATAGGCACAAACAAGAAATGATCTCTGTGTCAATGCAGACAGCTTATCTCCTTCACTTGTTGCATCTGCGTTATTTCTAAGAATTTTTTCTGAATCATATACGTCTTTCCATGTTCCAACAATACAGGGTGTACACGGATATCCTTTTACATTCTGTCCATCCTCTGTTTGCAAAATTATCTTTTCTGCATCATCATCCTCTTCTTGCTCTCCAATGAAAACCCTTTTTTCTTATCTCCCGCCTTTACAAGCCATGATTTCAAATCACTTTTCGACTGAAGTAACATCTGGAAATTGTCCGTCATTTCTAAACATAATTTTTAATATTTGTTCAGATGCCCAGTTTTCATATGCTTGATTTGAAATTCTTGAATCATTAACTTGATTCAAAATGTTAAAAATTTTTTTTTCTTTGTCAAACTCAATTTCTCCCATCTGCTTTTCATTAGGTCCAAATTGATATACTACTCGTTTCTCATCATCAAACTTTTTTATCATTTTCACATATACTGCCATTAATTATTCTCCTTATATGGATCCCATATTCTTCCTGATTCTTCTGTTTTATTATGTGCCGTTCTATAATCAGTCTTATAAAAACTCTCAAATTTTGATTCAAAATACTCATGATTCAATAAATCAATATCATTTTGATTATAAGTTCCATTTGTCAATCTATACCATGCATCTGCAATTTCCGGATCAGCGTCAAACCTTTTTACTCCTGCATCAAGTATATGCTCATTAGAAAATACATGATCCTTTATTCTACTAATTTTCCATTCTGGCATTCCTGTATTTTGAGCAATTTTTGATATATCTGTAGTATCAATCCGTATATTCTCATATTCCATATCTATTGTTTCTAATCGCTTAATATACGCATTATAATCAATTTGCCGCCCCCCCGTTTGTAATGTTGTTGTACCACTCTTACCTGCTCCAGCTTCCCTTTGCGCATTCAGCCTGTTCTGGGTTCTCCAGTCGGTATTCGGATTCTCTCTTGGAGAAGTCGCTGTGTAATCAGGACCGCTCTTCTTTACATTGTTGGCAGCATAGTTCTTTGCTTTCTCCTCGCCATGAACGATCTCATAATTTGCTATACTAAAGCAATATTTTATGAACAAAGGATTTTACTTCCAGAAAGTACACCTTGATAAAAATACTGAACTATTAATAAGCAATCATCAGTATGACCTTGAAGTTCAGTTCCAGTGGGCAGATATGAAAAAATACTATATAATACAAGAGCCAGATGATATTATTAATACACAACTGGCTCTGATGTCAAGACTGGTTAATAATATTATATTCTAAAACGCCCCTGTTATTACTATTCTTCCACAAAAACTCCTATTTGAGGAGCATTAATAATAACTATGTCATGATTGTCAGAACTAACCTTTAAAGTATTTTTATCAATTCTTTCAATTCCTGAAATGGAACTATGTTTTTCACTATATATAACATTTTCTTTATAAGATACTGAAACTTTAATATACATTTCATATGTGGAGATTACTAAAATAATTTTAAAATCTCCTTGTCTTCTAACATACATACATTCTCCTGCTTCCTCATCACCTATAAAAATGGGTTCAGATTCAAAAAATTCCATTAATTCAATTTCATCATATTTAATAAACATCTCAGTTCTCCTATTTTGGTATTACAGTAATTACTTTACCATTTGAATTTATAACTACTTTTACATCCAAAGTCTCATGTATGAATGTATCTGGACGATTTCCTGGTATAGCTTTTGATGAAGATATTGCATCTTCTATAACACTCGGTGGAATATTTCTTTGGTCTACATATTTAGTACAATACTCATAATATTCTTTAGTACCAACTTCTAATCCTTTTTGTTGGGCTGCTTTTTCAGCACGCTTACTTAATTCAGCCCTTACCGTCGGAGTATCTGGAGCCATCCTTTCCATTGCATGTTGAGAATACTCCCTTCCATTAATTACACCTCCACCTTCTGTCATATCCCATATTCCTGTATTACTACCACTCTCTACCGCTTCGCAGGCAGTCCCCTTCCCTTTCAGCAGGGCCCCGCCTATCGTCATTAGCAGATAATTAAATGTACCAGCACCTATTTTTCTTCCAATCGCTGAATCATAGGTCCCATTCCAGGCATCCTGTAAGCCTGCTTTTGCTGCATCTATAGTCTGAGTCAGCGAAAAATCCTTTATAAACAATAGATATGATAAAGGATTATTAATTGAATTAACCCCTTTCGCTGATGTAATAATCATGCTCAGCTGGTAGTCCGCATTACTTATGATCTGGGTATATTCAATTCCCTGTCCCACAAAACCCGCATAAAATCCTGCGGTTGCAGTCCTCTGCATCTCTTTACTGTCAGAATTTCCCTTTACCGTTTCCCTTATGACTATGATATCTGCCGGGGTCTTCACCGCCGGTCCCATAACAATATCTCCATAATCCAGGAATATCTGACCCGCCCTGTTGTTTAACAGTCCGCTTTCTATGGCATCTTCTATGTTAAGTCGCTGGTTTTCATAGTTTTCAATGGTCTTTTGTGCCTGTGTATCTGGATCAATTATCCAGCCTTTCAGGCTTTCAAGCACCTCAACCTCATTTCCGCTGGGATCCGTATAATTCAGATAGCTGCTCACGCAGTAATTATACCTGTTGAGCGTCAGCGGTTCTGTCTGGTTGCCGAGGTAGCTGTCTTCGGTGAGGAAGGTCGCTGTTACCACGCAGTAGTACCTTGCTCTCAGGTACTGGCTCTGGATATTCGGATTGTAGGATTCTCCGTTGTAGGTGTATTCGTTCTCATACTGCGGAGCACCGAAAGTGATCTCTCCGGTGACACTGTAACGGTAGGACTGATAGACCTGTCCCTCTTCATTGGTGATGCCGGAGACACTTCCTCTGGCATCGTAGAGGTAGTAGCCGGTGCTGCCATCGAAGCGGTCAAGGGAGATCTGTAACAGAAAAATCGAGATGTTCCATGGCGGTCGCCAATAGAACATTCTCGATTCTGTTTTTTGTTTAGGTATTACGAGAACTTTTCATCCCCCTTATCCCCCCTGGTGAGTGCCATTGTAACATGGATGTTTTGGGGCGTTAAGGAAAATGTTACAAAATTGTTACATTTGTTTCAGATGCCCTTTTGTGTTCCCAGTTCTGAGGTCTCTAAATTAATCCATGTATAATATCACCTTCAATGAAAGCCTTTTCGATTAATTTAAAGACCGTGGTTTGTTTTTTAGGTGGTGGGTGTCCTTAAGTGGAGACATAAACAAGAATAACAGTTATATTTTTTTATATAATTCTGCCAACTCCACCAACTCCACACCTAACTGGTCTGAATAATCCCATGAATCAATTATAATTCGAGGATAGCTCAAAGTAACATTTCTCTGTCTACTACTAGCTTGAAGTTCAATCAATATAGTTTGCAACTGAACCATATTTCTCTTACTTTGTCCCTCTTTTACTTTTACTATTTCCACCTCTATTTTCTGTTGCAATTCGCTATTTTTTTTATTAAACCTCTCTTCTAACGACATTTTATCAAATCCTCCAAATTGTTAATATACCATTGATTCGCACCACCAATGTATTGACTACCAAAACTCTTCTGAGCAGCGGCCTTTCCTGTAATCATTGTAGTTCCGTTTCTAACCTGGAACTGCTGAATTCCCGTCATGCTATTCCACTCATATGGCAAAGCTAAATTCTGTCGATTTGTTAAAGGTGAAAATGTTTCAAATAAATATCTTCCCTCTGCATTTGCATTTCCTCCGTAAAATCTTAAACCATATGTACTTTCTCCAGCAGTTTGAAGTTTTATTGTTTCTACATCAAAAGACTCCAATATCTGCTTTCTATATGCTCTTGGAACACCCTGACTCTGTAAATATTCTGATACTTGCTTTACACCATCATAAGAATATACTGTATTACTACCACTCTTACTGCCGCTTTCATCCCCTTTTGCCGCAAAGAACTGCAAATTCATTGGCATCAATTGGGAATTACTTGCTTTCTTCTGCGCATTAAGCCTTTCCTGGGTTCTCCAGTCGGTGTTGACATTATCTCTTGGGGAAGTCGCTGTGTAATCAGGACCGCTCTTCTTTAAATTGTTGGCAGCATAGTTCTTTGCCCTCTCCTCACCATGGACAATCTCATAGTTTGCCAGCTTCTTCGCATCTGTTGCATTATATCCCTGACTCTTGTACTTATTGTATAAGTCCTGTTTCGAGTTTGCATCAGGATAGCACTGCGCTGCAAGCTTTGCTGTATCCGGGTCTGCCCCTGCATCAATGTACTGCTGTTCTTTCCTGCTGTATGGGCTGTTCTCCTTCGTTCCATGTCCTGTCGGGTCATGGTTAAGGATCGGGTTATTCCGGCAGTAGGTATACAGGTTCAGTCCGTCACCATAGTAGGTATCTTCCTGTGTGAATCTGGCAATGACAGGGTTATAATATCTTGCCCTCAGGTAATACTGTCCCGTCAGAGGATCGTACTGCTCTCCCATATAACGGAAGCGGTTCTCTACCTGCTCCTTGCAGCTTATGGTATTCCCAAAGGCATCATACTCATATTGATTGAGTATTCTGTCCTGCTCTCTTCCCTGTGCTGATACTCCGCTCTCCTTATCCTCATCTCTGATGATATGGCTCACACTGCCCTGTTCATCGGATACATAATGGTAATACGTCTTGGCGTTCTCGCTGTCAGAACTGATTAAGCCCAGTCCACGTATATAACGGATGATGTTGCCGCTGCAGTCTTTCTCTGCGACTACTTCCCTATCCTCATTATAGAGGAACTGCACTAATCTGCCGTTCTCTTCCATCTCTGCACGAAGACCCTCGGCATCATAACAGTTCTTCTGAATGTCCGAAAGTATAACCCTGATTATAACTATTTTAAATATTCATTTGACTTAAATATATACTTTTTCATAAGTTCCGCTCTTTTATTATCTAGTTCTGATGTTCCAATTTGAACATCAAACTTAAAGAAAAACCTATCTGATATTTCATTTTCTAAAGATTTCAATTCGTCTTTATCTGTATGATTCTTTAAAAAATCCATCCAATCTCTGGCTTCATTTTCATTCTGAATCAATAAATAATCTTTTTCCTCCTTCTTCATTAATTCAATAGTTTCTATTAACTCACTCAATATTACTATTAATTCGTTATGTTTTTCGTCGTCAATCTTGTTCATAATTTTCTCACTTCCACGTTGCAGGTGTTATCTCAATCCAATCTGCAGGTACTGCTCTATAATCAATATATGCTTGATGTGCCCCACCATATAATCCCATTCCTTGTGGTCCAACTTTTCCTTCTAAAGCTCCTAAAGAAGAACCTTCTGGTATAGTCATCTTATATAAAGTAGATGCATCATTACAGAACTCCTGTTTAATTGCATAATCCACTCTCCATTGATATTCAGTTGCAGGAGGTGGTTCTAAACTCCAAAATCCGCCATTTTTTCCACCAATTCTATATAATGTAGTCTCGCCTTCATACGTAGTAGGTGTTGCTTTTCCTCCTGCAAAGGAATTTAAAACATTTCGTTCCCATTGTGAACCTTCTGGTAATGTTGGTACTCCTACATTTTTTTGTGTCAAACTAGTTGTTTTACCACTCTCTACATTCTTGACTATAAAATTTATCAACTGCTACCGCTGCATTATACAAAGAGTCTATATTAGCGAGATTGTCATCCTCGAGTATTGCTCTTCTAAATCCTAATGTCCCACCATCTGATGCATCCATTTTATTTGAATCCAACTTATTTTTATACTCTTCTATAATTTTTTCCAATTTATTAAGATACTCTCTTGTATAATCATCAACACCATCTTGAATTTTTCTTATTTCACATTGTAAATCATTTAACTTTTTCTTCATAATTTCTCTTTTCATAATTTTTAACACCTATTCCTTTATATTTCTTACTTCCGTAATCCAATTTGAATCAAACTTACTAAATAAAATTTGTTTACCATTTCCAGGTCTAGGATCACTAATTTTAGTTTGTGCTTTTGCTGTTCCAATAGCATGAGTAACTTCAGTTCCCTTCTTCACTCTAGCAACTTTTACAACATTTCGATTTCCCCATTCTTTTGATAACGCCATTTTATCCATATATTCTTCAATTGTAGAAATTCCATTAGCCTCATCAATTGTTGTCCAATACCTAAGTGATGCATTTGGCGCATCAGAACTAAATTGAACCAAAATCATATCTTCTTTTACAACATCTCTAACTTCAACACCAGGATTAAAATCCTCTGCCAAACTATCCGCAAATCTATTTGAGTAATCCATTATTGATGATTCTCTACCACCCTCAATACCACTTCCCCCTCCCGGCAAAGCCTGCTGTGCCCATCCCTGCACTGCTGCCGGATATTCGGTATACTGCCCCGGAAGGTATGGCGGATTCAAGGCTGGTGCTGTCCCGTTTGGCACCACTGCCACTCCCGTTCCTCCCGGCACGGTTAAGCCAGTCTCATTCGGTAACGGCGTGATCTTTGGTCTCTGGTAAGTGTACGGATTCATCAGTCCATAGACCGCGAACTGCATACTTGCCATCTCTGTAAGCTCCCGGGCGCTGTCATACAGCCAGTTTCCTGTCGGCGCTCCCATCTCCTTACCCGAGATACAGAACATTAGTACTTCCCTCATCTGGAACAGAAGGTTCTGGCTTGTGACTGTTCCTGCCACAAGCAGGAATGCACCTGCGAGCTGTGGCAGGGTCACAACCGTTCCTCCCACCGGGATCAGCCCCAGGCCTCCGCTCACGGTCAACGTCATCACCTCTGCCCCATACATCCCCAGAGTTATGGCTATGCAGGATGCCCCCACTCTTGCAGACGCCGAAAATGCATTGCGGATATAATCCCCCAGAGAGGACTCTGTCCCATTCTTTCTGTCACTGGCTGCCGTTGCCGCAACTGCAGCAATTCCTGCCCCGGCGGTCAGCACTCCGGCTGTCATCCCAAGCTGCACGGCTGTAACTCCCAGAGCCGCTGCTGCCAGTCCTCCCGTTGCAACCACCAGCGCCCCCACTGCCAATCCTACCACGGCTGCAACTGCGACTCCCGCCACGACCTTCAGCCATGTCGGCACCTCCTTGTACTCCTCATACTCCGGCGCATCATCAAAGGGCTTATAGTATTCGTATTCCGTTCCTGCCAGGATTCCTTGGGATGACAGCGCATTGTATTCATTCTGCAACTCTCCAACACCATAGCCGTCTCCTCCCGTTGCCGGGTTTCCGCCTCCTCTGGGATACAACATCCCCGCCTTCTCTTTCGCCATGCTTTCCATTTTATATTGTCCGATTTTCTGCACCGCGTCAAGGGAAATCTCCGGTGCATGGAAGAGAATCTGCTCCCTCCCCGTGACCTGAAGTTTTCCTCTGCCCGCACCGAAATGTATGCCGTCTTCTCTCATCCGGCACTCCTGCACAGTTTCTTCCTTCCCTCCAGCAAAACCAAGCACATCCGCATACATCTGCAGCTTTTTTCCATGTTCCGTCACAAGTCCCCGATTCCTGGCATCTGTAAAAATCGGACAGCTGCTCTTATGTATTTCGTTGACCACATATGCACTTTCTTCCTCCGCCTCCGGAAAGTAGAGGTATGCCTCCGTCCCTTCCTGCGGCATACAATACATGACGTTTCCTGTGGGCGGAATCCACGGATAGGGATGCAGCGCTTTCCCGTCTGCTCCGTCAATGTCCAGTTTCAGGTACACCGATTCCTTCTCCCGCTTTTCTACTGTTCCACGCAGAGAAACTCCTGCCATTTTCCAGTTCGCATACCTCTTCTGCCCGAACCTGCACTTCCCTCCAAGTTTATACCCAAAGACAAGCACTCCGCCAACGAGTTCCGCTGTTTTTTCAAAAATATACCGCCTCTGTCCCTGATAAAAAGAACTTTCCCCTATCTCATAATTTTCCCATGACTCTGTCCGGTAGTATAAAAATTCTTTTTTCCCTTCCCCAGCGCTTTTCATATGGTAATAGGTCTCATCCACACAGACGCTGTACCGGTCTGCTGGAAATGAAGCCGTCCCGCCTTTTTCCTCCAGTCCTGCCCAAAGTCTTATCTCCGGGCTGGCAGGATCACCTGACACACACCGTTCTCCACAAACGTGTGCACACTCTGGATGATCCCCTGGAACAATACCTGCTCACGGTTGTCACCGTCCTCCTGCAGCATAATCCTAACCGCTTCCTCCTGCAGCCTTCCGACGTCCGGCATTCCCGCCAGATACCCACGGAGTGTCACCCTTCCGTGCTCCCCCGGTTTTATTTCCATAAAAAAATCTGCAACTGCGGTAATATTTAAATAGTTGCAAGTCGGCAGGCTCTATAGACATAAAAAGCTTGCTATTTCTTAAAAGTCACATTTTTGAAAACCTTTAAGGAGCTCGTCTATTTTTTCAATCTCTGGATGCTCCGTGTTACTAATTGTAATAAACTCTACATATTCTCCTAACTTTTCAATTATCTCAGTTTTTAGTTGACTGTAACGAATCACTTGTTTTTCCCATTCCCCTGCAATAGGCTCTTTCAGGTTGAACTCAATATCATGAGAACCTTCTTCCTTCTCTGCCTTTACAATGCTTACCATTACTTCTTCATTTGTTTTTCTAAATTCAATCCATGTATTATATGATTCAACATCACTAAGCGCAACATAATCTTTTAATGACAAATATTTAATAACCCTTGCCAACCTTTCAAACCAATCATATAGTGAAACTTTATCCATAACTGCTTCCAGCTCTTTAGGATATATTTCTCCATATTTACACTCATTACACTTAATTTGAAAAAAACCATTTTGCCCTATAAAATCATCATACTCACTATGAACTACTCTGTAATATAATTCAAACATATGTACCTCCTATCTAAAATCGTCTACCGTATACTGATATACACCATACGCAGTATCAAATGTTCCGTCATCCTTTATAAAAACATTTATAATTTCTCCATTTATCTCTACTGAATGTATACCAGTTTTACCTTGACTTCGTAATGTATTGTATGCCTCTTGTGTATACTTTACAACATCATCCTGAGACCAGTTTTTATTAAAAAATGTTGTATTAGCTAATTTGTTGGCTAACTGTTCGTCAGTTAAATACTTTGCTTGTTCTGACATTCCCTCAAATGTATGCTTCTTAATATGTTGAATACTATTTTTAGATAATTGTATTACATCTGCAGCATTCCCCCCCTCCCGGCAAAGCCTGCTGTGCCCAGCCCTGCACCGCTGCCGGATATTCAGAATACTGCCCCGGAAGGTATGGCTGCTTCAAGGCTGGCGCTGTCCCGTTTGGCACCACTGCCACCCCCGTTCCTCCCGGCACGGTTAAGCCAGTCTCATTCGGTAACGGCGTGATCTTTGGTCTCTGGTAAGTGTACGGATTCATCAGTCCATAGACCGCGAACTGCATACTTGCCATCTCTGTAAGCTCCCGGGCGCTGTCATACAGCCAGTTTCCTGTCGGCGCTCCCATCTCCTTACCCGAGATACAGAACATTAGTACTTCCCTCATCTGGAACAGAAGGTTCTGGCTTGTGACTGTTCCTGCCACAAGCAGGAATGCACCTGCGAGCTGTGGCAGGGTCACAACCGTTCCTCCCACCGGGATCAGCCCCAGGCCTCCGCTCACGGTCAACGTCATCACCTCTGCCCCATACATCCCCAGAGTTATGGCTATGCAGGATGCCCCCACTCTTGCAGACGCCGAAAATGCATTGCGGATATAATCCCCCAGAGAGGACTCTGTCCCATTCTTTCTGTCACTGGCTGCCGTTGCCGCAACTGCAGCAATTCCTGCCCCGGCGGTCAGCACTCCGGCTGTCATCCCAAGCTGCACGGCTGTAACTCCCAGAGCCGCTGCTGCCAGTCCTCCCGTTGCAACCACCAGCGCCCCCACTGCCAATCCTACCACGGCTGCAACTGCGACTCCCGCCACGACCTTCAGCCATGTCGGCACCTCCTTGTACTCCTCATACTCCGGCGCATCATCAAAGGGCTTATAGTATTCGTATTCCGTTCCTGCCAGGATTCCTTGGGATGACAGCGCATTGTATTCATTCTGCAGCTCTGCTGCTCCATCACCGCCTCCTCCGGTTGACGGATTTCCGTTTCCTCCGGAATGCAGCATCCCCGCCTTCTCTCTCGCCATGCTTTCCATTTTATACTGTCCGATTTTCTGCACCGCGTCAAGGGAAATCTCCGGTGCACGGAAAGTGATTTGCCCACTGCCCGTAACCTGAAGTTTACCCTTTCCCGCACCGAAATGTATGCCGTCTTCTCCCATCCGGCACTCCTGCACGGCTTCTTCCTGCCCTCCAAGAAAGCCAAGCTCTTCCGTATACAGTTGCATCTTTTTCCCGTGCTCTGTCACAAGTCCCCGGCTCTGCGCATCTGCAAAGACCGGACAGCTGCTGTTATGTATTCCGCTGACTGCATATGCACTTCCCTCCTCCGCCTCCGGAAAGTAGAGGTATGCCTCCGTCCCTTCCTGCGGCATGCAGTACATGACGTTTCCCGTGGGCGGAATCCACGAATAAGGGTGCAGCGCTTTCCCGTCTGCCCCGTCCATGTCCAGCTTCAGATACACAACTCCCCCCCCGCTGTTCCACTGTTCCACGGAGGGAAACTCCTGCCATTACGAACTGTTGTAATATGAGTGTTTTAGTCACATTAAGAAAATACCGTAAAATTGTTATTAGTCATTGTGCCAGTTTTTCTTCTATAACATTTACCATCTCTTTAAACTACTTTTTTCTCCATCATATAACTCTCCAAGAAGATGGGTTTAGAATCCCAAAGTATTTCCACACTCAAGCTGGAAACGTTGGATAATTTATTTTAGAACTTATCAAATAACTTTTTTTTATAATCCTATCCAATCTAGACTTTACATTTTTATCAGATGTCTGAACTGTTGCCAATTTCCAGATAAACTGCAACAATTCTTTAGCCATTTCATACTCACCTAAATCATATGCCCAAAAAATCATGCCACTTCTCTCTGACAAGTCCTTTCTCCCAAGTATGGCTTCACAAATATATGCATTTACTTTTGGATTTGTATAATTTACCTTATACAGTGCCTCCTTCAAAATTAATAAATTTTCTCTACTATGTCTATTTTCTGAAAGATTGTACATTCTATTAAACAATTCGCTTGATCCGCTTTCTTTCAGTTGCTCCCACAAGGTAAAAAACAATTCTTGTTTCCATGCTTCTGCCATTTCCTCTGGAATATTTAATAATTTATAACTCTCATATGCTTCTTTTTCCTCCCTTGCCATTGCAAATAATGATCCATCATACCTAAAAAATGCTTTTTTTACCTCTTCAAACGTCATATTTACCTACTTTCTTACAGCTTTCCATAAGCCATCACTTGTTAACTCAAATGTATACCCTTTACTAAGTATATAATCTATTTCTCTCTGATAAAACCTTCTTGCACCATCATCAAAATAATATCCCTGATATGGATCATTAGATAGCAGTATATTTTTATTAGCGGCAATCTGCTCATCTATAAATTGCTGATTTACTTTCCATATCTCATCATAATTGCCACCTGCTTCTTTTTCTAACGAAGTCCATACATCATCACTCATTTTGAAATATGTGTACCCCTCAGTTTCAGCAATAATATCATATTTTCCGGTACTTCCTAATACTACCGTATCACTATCAATATTGTTTCTAGCTTTTCCTAAATAATATTCTATTCTTTCAGAGTTTAAACCAACCTCCATGCCACTTGTATTACTTCCTCCCGGTAAAGCCTGCTGTGCCCAGCCCTGCACTGCTGCCGGATATTCGGTATACTGCCCCGGAAGGTATGGCGGATTCAAGGCTGGTGCTGTCCCGTTTGGCACCACTGCCACTCCCGTTCCTCCCGGCACGGTTAAGCCAGTCTCATTCGGTAACGGCGTGATCTTTGGTCTCTGGTAAGTGTACGGATTCATCAGTCCATAGACCGCGAACTGCATACTTGCCATCTCTGTAAGCTCCCGGGCGCTGTCATACAGCCAGTTTCCTGTCGGCGCTCCCATCTCCTTACCCGAGATACAGAACATTAGTACTTCCCTCATCTGGAACAGAAGGTTCTGGCTTGTGACTGTTCCTGCCACAAGCAGGAATGCACCTGCGAGCTGTGGCAGGGTCACAACCGTTCCTCCCACCGGGATCAGCCCCAGGCCTCCGCTCACGGTCAACGTCATCACCTCTGCCCCATACATCCCCAGAGTTATGGCTATGCAGGATGCCCCCACTCTTGCAGACGCCGAAAATGCATTGCGGATATAATCCCCCAGAGAGGACTCTGTCCCATTCTTTCTGTCACTGGCTGCCGTTGCCGCAACTGCAGCAATTCCTGCCCCGGCGGTCAGCACTCCGGCTGTCATCCCAAGCTGCACGGCTGTAACTCCCAGAGCCGCTGCTGCCAGTCCTCCCGTTGCAACCACCAGCGCCCCCACTGCCAATCCTACCACGGCTGCAACTGCGACTCCCGCCACGACCTTCAGCCATGTCGGCACCTCCTTGTACTCCTCATACTCCGGCGCATCATCAAAGGGCTTATAGTATTCGTATTCCGTTCCTGCCAGGATTCCTTGGGATGACAGCGCATTGTATTCATTCTGCAGCTCTGCTGCTCCATCACCGCCTCCTCCGGTTGACGGATTTCCGTTTCCTCCGGAATGCAGCATCCCCGCCTTCTCTCTCGCCATGCTTTCCATTTTATACTGTCCGATTTTCTGCACCGCGTCAAGGGAAATCTCCGGTGCACGGAAAGTGATTTGCCCACTGCCCGTAACCTGAAGTTTACCCTTTCCCGCACCGAAATGTATGCCGTCTTCTCCCATCCGGCACTCTTGCACGGTTTCTTCCTTTCCTCCGGCAAAACCAAGCACATCCGCATACATCTGCAGCTTTTTCCCATGTTCCGTCACAAGTCCCCGATTCCTGGCATCTGCAAAAATCGGACAGCTGCTCTTATGTATTTCGTTGACCACATATGCACTTTCTTCCTCCGCCTCCGGAAAGTAGAGGTATGCCTCCGTCCCTTCCTGCGGCATACAATACATGACGTTTCCTGTGGGCGGAATCCACGGATAGGGATGCAGCGCTTTCCCGTCTGCTCCGTCAATGTCCAGTTTCAGGTACACCGATTCCTTCTCCCGCTTTTCTACTGTTCCACGCAGAGAAACTCCTGCCATTTTCCAGTTCGCATACCTCTTCTGCCCGAACCTGCACTTCCCTCCAAGTTTATACCCAAAGACAAGCACTCCGCCAACGAGTTCCGCTGTTTTTTCAAAAATATACCGCCTCTGTCCCTGATAAAAAGAACTTTCCCCTATCTCATAATTTTCCCATGACTCTGTCCGGTAGTATAAAAATTCTTTTTTCCCTTCCCCAGCGCTTTTCATATGGTAATAGGTCTCATCCACACAGACGCTGTACCGGTCTGCTGGAAATGAAGCCGTTCCGCCTTTTTCCTCCAGTCCTGCCCAAAGTCTTATCTCCGGGCTGGCAGGATCAGCGTACAGTACCTGCCCTGCCCCGGCTGCCATACGCCTACAGAACTCCCAGTCTGTCTCCCGGTACTGTATGACGGGGACTCCTGTTTCTACGGAGAGTCCACTGCCGGACACATTCCCTGCCACTTCCCTCATAATCCCCAGGTACGTCTCTTTTGTTTTCTGGAAGCTGCGGTTTCTCTCCTGCTGGTCCAGTCTGATGCTGCTAGTCAGGGCTGACAGGATCACCTGACACACACCGTTCTCCACAAACGTGTGCACACTCTGGATGATCCCCTGGAACAATACCTGCTCACGGTTGTCACCGTCCTCCTGCAGCATAATCCTAACCGCTTCCTCCTGCAGCCTTCCGACGTCCGGCATTCCCGCCAGATACCCACGGAGTGTCACCCTTCCGTGCTCCCCCGGTTTTATTTCCATAAAAAAATCTGCAACTGCGGTAATATTCAGATAGCTGTATACCTTGATTCCTGCTGCACTGATCATAACATCACTCCCCTTTTGTATCTTATACGATGTACTGCACCCATTTTAAAATCCCTTTTCCCTGTGCCGACAAAAAGCCGGTATAAAATGCCTCATCTATTGTATATGTCCCTATATTTCCATCCCACGGATCATAAATCACCAATTCCCCATTTTTCTTCCAATCCAGAGCCACAAATGAATGACAGATGCCCCCCGGATACAGAATTGCATTTCCGATCAGACATCCATGCCTCTCAAAAACAGACTCAATCTGCCGGCAATAATCATGCAGGAGACTGTGTGCCGAGTCGTATGTACCTAATGTAATTGTCTGTATCAAGTTACTCTCACAATCTCCCAGCACAACATACTTTAAGCCTCGCATCTTCATCTGATCATTTCCCGGAAAATTTCCCTCCAAACCTCCGTGCAGAAAGTCTGCATTCCTAGCAATAGCTGACTGCCACGCATCCACAAAATATATTCCATTTCTTCTTTTTACAATATCTGTACGCAGTCCATCCAGATTGCTGACCGCTACCTCCGTCTCCGGACTTTCCAGTGTAAACGCAAATTCCGTAAAATTTTTCTTATACTGTTCTCCGACAACTTTACAGGCAGTCACCCAGCACCAGTTTGTTCTGTTCTGAATATATTTCATTGATTTTTCTCCATCGAAACAACCCGACTATAAGCCCCGCTCATTTTTTATTGCTCTGTATATCTCCGTTTCCTTCTCCCACGCAGTTCTATCCTGCTCTACGTCGTCCTTTAAATAACGATCTTCCACCCCAATCTCTCCATCCTCGTCACTGTCGTAGCATCGATAAATAGGTCCTTCCACCATTGTTCCATCTTTTTCAAATCTTGTAAAATAGTAAGTCTCATTATATGGTGCCCATCCCTTCCTATAATACAGAATGCCGGACATCGCTTCTACCGGCTCATCGTAAGCAGCAGTACCCTCATATAGAATCGTCAGTTTCCCCTTTTTTTCTTTTAAAATATAATAAAAGCCATTCCGGATATGCAGCTCCTTCACTCCATCTCCGTCAATATCAGATAAAAAAGTTTCAACATCACTTACATCTTCCCCGAACAAGTCTTCCAGAAAATAAGTTTTTCCATTCTCTTTCATAGCAGGCACTTCCCCATCTAAAAAACGTTGGTACTCTTCCTCTGTGATTTTCTCTGCCACTTTTCTATCTGCAAGAAACACTGCCACTATACCGCCCACGATAAGGAGCATTGCCATGCAGATTTTTTTAGCTCTCATCCCCATCATATACAATCATCTCCTTTATTTTATCCTTTGCCCTCTCTCTCAGATTACCATTCTCCTAATGTTTCCTACCTCGTCATATCCAGGCTTTTTATCGTCACCAGATTTTCCCCATCCCCATTGTTATAGCTCCATACAACCATATAATCTCCATACCATTCAAAATGAACATCCTTATGTTCTCCATCTTCCTCATACCAGAGCATGCTTTCTTGACCCAAATCATACATTTCCCTCTGCTCTCCAGTTTTCAACACGTTTTTGTATACAATATGATCTTTCAGAAGATAAACATTTCCCTCCCGGTATCCGACGATTCTTGTCCTATTATTTCGCGTATCGTATAGCATACGGCTCGTGTCCGTCTCAAGATCGATTTCGACCAGCACTTCTCTCTCTAAATGCTTCTGTGACATCTCAAGCACCTTCGTCCTTCCTATCTCAACTGACAGATAAAGCTTCTCCCCTTCCTTCACAATGCGCTTTGGGAGAAAATTTACCTCCCTAATTCCAAGTTTAAACCATAATATGTTACCAAAATACTCTGGACAAATATCATGCCATTCGTCTTCGCCCGCTCTCCTATATTGAAAATAGTCATCCCGAAACTCAATACTCTCTCCATCTTTATAATACCAGTGTTTATCTACACGCACATCAATCGACAAAACATTACTTATGGCAACGCTATGATCATCCTGATCTGTCACCGCTATAATATCTCCATCATACGAATAGATGTTCCAGCCATGATAACCAGCAATATCCAATTCGTATCTTCCTGAATCTCCATCGTTTTCTGCCAACTGTTCTGCCAGATTGATCCTCTCCCCAAAATCCCCTTCCACCGGCATCAACCACACCTTGTCTTTCCCAAACGCAAGGAATAAATAATTTTCATGAATGTTCAGTCTCGCATCACTCGACATATCCCCCAAAAACTCACACTCATTCGTCGCCTTATTACATCGCCACAACTTATAGCTGCTGTCCATCCCCCCGTTTTTCTGCTCTGTTGTGAAAAATATATAGGTATCCCCCACCGTCCAGCTGCTTGGCATTTCACCATTCCCGTACTTTGTAAACATCTGATCTGTCACAGAGTAAACCCACAAATAACCACAGGAGGAAAACTGCTTACTGCCCGATGCATTATCGTTTAGTTTAATCGTATAGGTATACTCATCTTCTTTTTCTTTTCTGCCACAAGCTATCAGCCCGCCCAGAACACACAGTAACAGTATAATAGCCAGAGTTCTCTTTTTTCCCATACTCACCGCTCCTCCGCCTTTCCATTAATACCTATTACACTAATCGGCTTTGCATCTCCACCTGAGAAACACTGCCACTATACCGCCCACGGCATGATTAAATATACTCTTCTGCCAAATCGATATCTTTTGTCATGTCCAAATTAGGAAATATATGTTCAATAGCTGAGTCTGTAAAATTTTCTGTATTTTTTAATGAATTAAGTGTTGACTTCCCATAGCTGGTCTTGACATAAAGTTTTTACTCTTATAATTATCCAAGCCGATGACCCTACCCCGAAAAATAAATACACTTTCCAAAGTCGACCGTTTCATCTGCTTAAAATAATATCACATATCTGCCATTTTCATCATATATTTTCGCCAACATTTTCCACTACTGGCAGTTGGTACTCCATACCACTTTTTAACATTCCATATATAATACTGATTTACCTTCTTCTTTACGCTTCTCGTAATACGCACAAAAAGCTGGATGGGTGTACCCTTTGAGGATATCTGTATCATCTGAACCGCAAAAAAGTATATCGTCGCTTGCAATTTTCTATTACCTTGCTCGGTAGCCATATCCTTACCTTTACCGCTGGAGGATAGATGAAGCGGTGTAATTCCAGCAAACTGTGCCAGTTTGTTCGCATTACCAAAACACTTGATGTCACCAATTTCTGACAGAATTTTCACTACTGTGATAACATTTACACCAAGAATAGTTGTAAGTGTACACGTCGGCATCTCATACATTTTTTCCAGCATCTTGTCTACTTCAGCAAGCTGCTTATCATAGTGCTGTAAAGCACTGACAATGCTGAGTGCTACCATATCTCTGCATCTTGGTAAGCATTATTTTTCACTTTATCACCAGCTACCACATCTAAGATTGTCTCGCAGGTCTTTGTAGAACATTTATTATACCGCAGTTGTTTTCCGTATGGCGATGCAGTGTTGCTTTGCACTGCTTTTGGAATTAGCAGATTGGAAATGGTAAAACCACATGACATAGAAGCCAGCAGAAAATCGTTATGATTATCCTTGCTGGCTTTTACTAATTACCAGTTAGTTACAATCTGCAAATTATCTTTAAGACATTCTCAATAATTGAATGAAGGATTTACATTAAAATCAATCCCCAATTCTTGTAATTTTGTAATTACTGGTTTAATCTTAGGTGCCTTAGCTTTTAATATACATGCTTCTCTTTTTTCAAGCATTTGCTTCGCAATAACAAAATTAACATTAGCTGTTTTTGCAACAAATTTTATTTTTTCTGCATCAACTTCTGTTACATTTTTTATATACAGACTGTATTCCGTTTCATCTCTATCTATATCTTCAATGTATGTTGTTATTATATTCCACCCACACATAGGGCATCTCCATCCTTGAGTAGCACCTTCGATACTCCAATTCATTTTTCCTTTACATTTTTCACATATCATTTCCTAATTACCTCTTGGAGAAAATAATTTAAATGTCTCTCTATTATTCATGTCTGGCAATCTCAAATTATTCATACCTGCAACAAAATAATTACCATTTGGTGTAGACCATAACCTAATTGTCTGTCCGTTATAACCATCTGAATTTTGTATTAATCTAGAAGCCGTTCTGTGATCAACTGTCATATGTTGCCCATTATGAGTAATTTGTATGCCATTAGGTGTTCCATGTGCAATTACATCTAAATAACCATTCGTATCCACATCTGTCTTACGACTAATATTACTAACAAACGCATCATCAGCGTCCATAAAAGTAGCATCTCCAACAGAGTATTTACCACTCTGGTATCAAAGACCACATGGGCATCGTAACTTCCCCTCCTTTCCTAACTTTTTCTCTCTTTATTTTCTTCTATGGCAGGATGTCCGTCCTTGACGGTATCCGTCTTTCTTGCATCAAATCATTATAGCTGCGGCAGGTACTTGCTGCTCCATCCTCCTCAATCATCTTATTCCACTTATATCCTTGCCTGTTCAAAATGATGTCTGAGTCATCTCTTCACACTCTCCCCTGACCAGCCTACAGCATGCTCTTCACAAAGTCTTCCTTTAACAGTTCTCTTATCTGCTCCATTTCAATCGCAAATTCGTTGTGTGCTACCCCTGCCCCCATAAACTGAAGATCAACAATAACAAAATCCTTGTCTACCAAGGCCTCGTCCACATCGTTACCCCAAAGAATACTCCACCAATCCAAAAGCGACATCTTCCTCTTTTTTATGTACCACTCTATTTCTCTGTCATTCCCGTTTAGCTCCTCCAGAAGTAAATATGACCAATCCTCATCTCCATAGCTATAGATGTCGCTCATCTTATAATCCCCTGTTCTTCCCTCCCATGCTGTGATATGTTCAAACCGATCCTCCATCAGCATTTGACACAGACCATCTAAATCAGATACAACATCTTTTAGTTCGAGAACCTTCATCTCCTCACAATCGATCGTTGTTGCCATCATTGAAGAATCAAATCCTTTTCCTGGCGAGAAGTATTGTGCATACCCATCATAACTGATGCTTATAAACTTCTCATCCGCATATTCTATTTCATAAAGAAATGTTCCTATCTCAAAAATGTAGCCATTCTCCTCATCCGGAGCTGCCAGTTCCATCAATTTTTTTACATCATCCTCAATCAACCGATTGATTTTGCTCTCTTTTTCCTTATCCCTGCTCCCCACCATTTGTGGATAAGAAAGATTTACAAGGCAGTATTCATTCTTGTAGTCATAAGCTGTTTCCTCAAACTGAAAGGAGAGATCCGAACTTTTCCGCTCCCATCTCACAAAACAGAATATGCAAACTATCACCGACACTGCCATCACTGCGGCTGTTATGCACCAACCCTTCTTCGCTACTTTTTTCATGTCTCTCTCCACAGATAAATTCGATCTCTTTCTGCACCGAATCCACTCTTATATTCTATCAGACCTTTCCCCTTTTCCCAAACAAACCTCTCATAATATCCTGTTTCTGTAAGATCATTATAACTGCGATAGGTACACACTGTTCCCTCTACCATAATCTCCTCGTGCCACCCCTTTTCTTCCTTCAGTGAATCCTCTTTCCCCATCTCCTGACAGACTACCGTCCCTCTTGTGATGAAATCCTCCTCATTTTTTATATTGACTTCCTCCATCTTATTCTCATCTATTCGGTAAATTTTATCTTCCGATACATAAAAATATCCAAGAAAAAATCTATCCCTGTCGTAAAAATATCTGCTGTCATCCTCTGTATCACTCTCTATCATCATTGTATACAAAATACCGTTTTCCCACTGCTCCACCTGTTCCACTTGTATCTTTACTTGTTCATACTCTCCAAAAGGAGTGCTTGCGAACTCCGCCTCAAACGCTGCCGTCTCAGTTCCATAATCAAAGAAAAACGATGTCTGATCTATCATCTCACTCTTTTTTTTAGACCATTCCTCGCACAAGATAACTGTAATTAACAGAATAAAAGCTATGGTACTATTAAATATTAGTTTATTCCTTTTCATCACTTGCCTCTTCATCTAACGATACTATTAACAAATATATTCCCGGTTGCTTATCTACCAAATTAGGATCATATACTCCATCACTAGCATATTTTCCACTTATATACACGTCAGTTCCACTATATACATAGGGACTAACCGTATTTTTATAGTCTGTATATCCTGTTCCATTATATAGCTCTGCAAACAACATCATCATTTCTATACTATCATCTTTTGATAAACTAATATCTTTATTTTTCTGTTCACTATTAAGCGCATCTATAGCTGCTTCAGAAAAGTCATAAAAAATTCTTCCCTTTGGCACTATAGTTGTCGGTTCTCCCAATGGCTGACCATTATGCAAATATGTTTCAAAATTACATCCAGATTCACGATAATGTATAGCAGCAATAAGTTCTGGTGGAACACCCGTTTCATTTGCTATCTCTTCATATACATCTTTATTCTCATCAAAAATTTTTTTTAAATTCCATATATCATAAGCAAAATTATCTCCCCTATTACCCACTGTAATTTGATTTATTAAATCTTTATTATTGATATAATACTTATGATATTTTTCTGGAATTCTTTTTAAATCAGCCATTTCCTCCATCTCGCTTCTCATCACCTGTCCCGCATCCTTAAAAAACAGGTATCCTCTTCCATAAGTGCATATCATATATGACTCATTTGCATTGAGTAGTTCCTTTCCATCTCCCTGACTGCTGCTTTCATCATATGCCTTCCATTCCTGATCTTCTATGTAAGTTACATCAAGGGTACACTTTTTGTCCGGCGAAAATTTGCATACGGTAAATTCTTTTTCCCTCTCTATGTCCGTACGGTTCAGTTGGGCGATATCTGCCATCAGTATATTTCTATCTTCTTCTCTCTTTTTGATATGTACCGTCTCCGTTTCATTCCCCGATGAGGTACAGCAAACAAGTGCGTTACAGGTACACGGCTCCCCCTTTGTGCTTTCACATTCCGCAATCTCCTTCTCGAATTCTTCGGTTTCTTCCGTTTCTTTCTTCTCATCCTTTTCTTTCTTCTCATCCGTCTCTTCGTCGCTCTCTCCTTTACCATTTTCCGAACCACAGCTGCTCAGCATCGTTCCAAGCAGTATCACTATTGGTATCAAAGGCCACATGGGCATCTTAACTTCCCCTCCTTTCCTAACTTTTTCTTTCTGTATTTTCTTCTATGGCAGGATATCCGCCCTTGACGGTATAATTCTCCATCTCTTGAAACACTTTGGGATAAGAGCTTTCACTCTCTTTTCTTCCCCGCATCACTTCCCCTAATGCAAGTACTGTTGTGCCTCTCGCCACCTTTGGCACACTTCCGCAGGCGAATATAGCAACTGCCTGCTCGGTATCTTCTCCTATTTTTCCAAAATCTGCTGCCGGCACTGCCGCCATCGCCGAGAAAGATGCTCTCCAGTGTTCGATTCGTCCTCCATTATTCGGTTTTTCAGCAGGCAGCTTTGTCTGATTTTCGGAAACATCGCCATTGCCAACTGTCCTTACCCCGCCCGGTGCATAAAAATTGAAGTCACGACAAATTTCGATATTCGCTTCCGGCGTTCTGAACAAAATCTCTAACGGAGCTGTTACTGAAATATTTTTCCCTTCCATACAGACTTTTCTACCTGCAATCAGACTGATATTTTTATTGCTGTCCATCTGTATCCCCATCAAATCTTCCATTGATAATTTCAGACATTCACCCACACTCTCCAAAAAAAGTTTCTGTGGATAGAATCCCAGTTTTTTACGGCTTGCAGTGACAAACTCTCTGTTTTGTTCATCTCCATACATCTCTCTGTTTGTGCGATGCACTACGGCAAGGATTGCCTGCCCCTCCCTCTCTTTCTGTGTCGGAAAATTCTAGCACCAAGATTTACCCGAGATAATACGTACTTTGCTACTAGTGCTATCGTAAAAGGTGCGACAATATGCTGTGCTCATGGGCAAAACATTTACGTTGACAAACGGGGGACAGAACCTCCAAGGTGCAATCAAACTTATTCCTGCCTAAGACTATTGTAAGGCAAGATGAGAAGTTAAAAAAAATAGTGGATCCAATACCCTCATAAATCTTGAAAAACACTTGTCTTCCTAAGGTTTCAATATACATTCTGGTAGTTCAGTACTATAAAAATGAGCAAACGGATATCCTTCTTATACCACAACAATATGAAGAAAATTAACATAAAACCTCGTATCGAAATAATAATGCAGGGTTGGATGCTTCTTACATAAAACCAGATAATATAAGGTTTCCAAGCACTTATAAAAACATCAGTTCTGTGGAACATCTATATTTCTCCATTAGCGGAGATGCCGATACTGTATGGCTTTACAGCATAGTCCGAAAACTTTGTCCGATACTTTGGTCTAAATGCATTATTCAAAATATGGGGGATACATCTCATTCCACTACCGCCATAAAGAAGAACATCTTCCTTTGGATTACCACTTTTTAGACCAATTTTTATGTCTGAAATACCGCTTGTAAGACTGAATTTTATAAAAATCCTTACCATTTACAGTATACTTCCACAGAAAAACGCACCCTTTCGCAACAATCTGTTACTAAGAGTGCGTTACATCAGCATATTGGAACTAAATATTCTATTTTGATTTTGTAATGTTCGTTCGTATACCCAACTCGGCAAAATTTCGCTAGTGTCTATTAATTAACATCATGGATTCTTAATTGCTTCGCAACAGCCATGATGGTTAATTAATAGACGTGCAAGAGTTGTAGGTTGTTGAGAGTCCGAAAGTATAACCATAATAAATTTAATTAATAGTTTTCTTTAAAAAATCCATATTATCCTCAATGATATACTCATCATTCAGTTTATTCTTTAGAAGATTGATTACCAAAAGCAATTCTCTGAAAAAATTTTCTCTCTTTTCAGCCTCTTTAAATCCAATATATTTGAATTCTTTTCCATCATCCAAATACAAACTATCATATATTTTTTGAATATTTAAAAATTTAGGGTCTATATCACTATCTCCTATTAAATATGGTGGCAAATCATTCTCTATCAATTCATTATTTTCACCATAAATCCACACAGGGAAACATCCATATTCAAATTTGATTTTTATTACTTTCATACACATTCCTCTCTACTTTGGATTAGCACCAACTATAAATCCATTATTACCTACTGTAATAGCAACTTTATGAATTTCTCCGTTATATGTAAATTCATATATAGGTCTTCCAGTACCTCTTCCCTGATATCCAACGATTTTTCCATTTTCTAGTGCATTCATTACATAATCAGGAATTTGCTCTTGCGTTATTCCTTTATTTAGAAAATCGTCAGCATGCTCAGTAATAATGTGATTTAATCCCGCAGTATCTGTTCCATTTTCCAACCACACTAATTTCCCATCCGCAGTCTTTGTTATTGCAACGATATCCTCTGGATTATACTTTACTCCACTATTAGCTAATTCGTCTAATAGATTAGAGTTTAAACCACTCTCAATACCACTTCCCCCTCCCGGCAAAGCCTGCTGTGCCCATCCCTGCACTGCTGCCGGATATTCGGTATACTGCCCCGGAAGGTATGGCGGATTCAAGGCTGGTGCTGTCCCGTTTGGCACCACTGCCACTCCCGTTCCTCCCGGCACGGTTAAGCCAGTCTCATTCGGTAACGGCGTGATCTTTGGTCTCTGGTAAGTGTACGGATTCATCAGTCCATAGACCGCGAACTGCATACTTGCCATCTCTGTAAGCTCCCGGGCGCTGTCATACAGCCAGTTTCCTGTCGGCGCTCCCATCTCCTTACCCGAGATACAGAACATTAGTACTTCCCTCATCTGGAACAGAAGGTTCTGGCTTGTGACTGTTCCTGCCACAAGCAGGAATGCACCTGCGAGCTGTGGCAGGGTCACAACCGTTCCTCCCACCGGGATCAGCCCCAGGCCTCCGCTCACGGTCAACGTCATCACCTCTGCCCCATACATCCCCAGAGTTATGGCTATGCAGGATGCCCCCACTCTTGCAGACGCCGAAAATGCATTGCGGATATAATCCCCCAGAGAGGACTCTGTCCCATTCTTTCTGTCACTGGCTGCCGTTGCCGCAACTGCAGCAATTCCTGCCCCGGCGGTCAGCACTCCGGCTGTCATCCCAAGCTGCACGGCTGTAACTCCCAGAGCCGCTGCTGCCAGTCCTCCCGTTGCAACCACCAGCGCCCCCACTGCCAATCCTACCACGGCTGCAACTGCGACTCCCGCCACGACCTTCAGCCATGTCGGCACCTCCTTGTACTCCTCATACTCCGGCGCATCATCAAAGGGCTTATAGTATTCGTATTCCGTTCCTGCCAGGATTCCTTGGGATGACAGCGCATTGTATTCATTCTGCAACTCTCCAACACCATAGCCGTCTCCTCCCGTTGCCGGGTTTCCGCCTCCTCTGGGATACAACATCCCCGCCTTCTCTTTCGCCATGCTTTCCATTTTATATTGTCCGATTTTCTGCACCGCGTCAAGGGAAATCTCCGGTGCATGGAAGAGAATCTGCTCCCTCCCCGTGACCTGAAGTTTTCCTCTGCCCGCACCGAAATGTATGCCATCTTCTCTCATCCGGCACTCCTGCACAGTTTCTTCCTTCCCTCCGGCAAAACCAAGCATGTCCGCATGCAGCCGCAGCTTTTTCCCATGCTCCGTCACAAGTTCCCGACGCTGCGCATCTGCAAAGACCGGACACCTGCTATTATGTATCTCGCTGACTGCATATGCACTTTCCTCCTCTGCCTCTGGAAAGTAGAGGTATGCCTCCGTCCCTTCCTGCGGCATACAATACATGACGTTTCCTGTGGGCGGAATCCACGGATAGGGATGCAGCGCTTTCCCGTCTGCTCCGTCAATGTCCAGTTTCAGGTACACCGATTCCTTCTCCCGCTTTTCTACTGTTCCACGCAGAGAAACTCCTGCCATTTTCCAGTTCGCATACCTCTTCTGCCCGAACCTGCACTTCCCTCCAAGTTTATACCCAAAGACAAGCACTCCGCCAACGAGTTCCGCTGTTTTTTCAAAAATATACCGCCTCTGTCCCTGATAAAAAGAACTTTCCCCTATCTCATAATTTTCCCATGACTCTGTCCGGTAGTATAAAAATTCTTTTTTCCCTTCCCCAGCGCTTTTCATATGGTAATAGGTCTCATCCACACAGACGCTGTACCGGTCTGCTGGAAATGAAGCCGTTCCGCCTTTTTCCTCCAGTCCTGCCCAAAGTCTTATCTCCGGGCTGGCAGGATCAGCGTACAGTACCTGCCCTGCCCCGGCTGCCATACGCCTACAGAACTCCCAGTCTGTCTCCCGGTACTGTATGACGGGGACTCCTGTTTCTACGGAGAGTCCACTGCCGGACACATTCCCTGCCACTTCCCTCATAATCCCCAGGTACGTCTCTTTTGTTTTCTGGAAGCTGCGGTTTCTCTCCTGCTGGTCCAGTCTGATGCTGCTAGTCAGGGCTGACAGGATCACCTGACACACACCGTTCTCCACAAACGTGTGCACACTCTGGATGATCCCCTGGAACAATACCTGCTCACGGTTGTCACCGTCCTCCTGCAGCATAATCCTAACCGCTTCCTCCTGCAGCCTTCCGACGTCCGGCATTCCCGCCAGATACCCACGGAGTGTCACCCTTCCGTGCTCCCCCGGTTTTATTTCCATAAAAAAATCTGCAACTGCGGTAATATTCAGATAGCTGTATACCTTGATTCCTGCTGCACTGATCATAACATCACTCCCCTTTTGTATCTTATACGATGTACTGCACCCATTTTAAAATCCCTTTTCCCTGTGCCGACAAAAAGCCGGTATAAAATGCCTCATCTATTGTATATGTCCCTATATTTCCATCCCACGGATCATAAATCACCAATTCCCCATTTTTCTTCCAATCCAGAGCCACAAATGAATGACAGATGCCCCCCGGATACAGAATTGCATTTCCGATCAGACATCCATGCCTCTCAAAAACAGACTCAATCTGCCGGCAATAATCATGCAGGAGACTGTGTGCCGAGTCGTATGTACCTAATGTAATTGTCTGTATCAAGTTACTCTCACAATCTCCCAGCACAACATACTTTAAGCCTCGCATCTTCATCTGATCATTTCCCGGAAAATTTCCCTCCAAACCTCCGTGCAGAAAGTCTGCATTCCTAGCAATAGCTGACTGCCACGCATCCACAAAATATATTCCATTTCTTCTTTTTACAATATCTGTACGCAGTCCATCCAGATTGCTGACCGCTACCTCCGTCTCCGAATTTTCCAGTGTAAACGCAAATTCCGTGAAATTTTTCTTATACTGCTCTCCGGCAACTTTACAGGCCGCCACCCAGCACCAGTTTGTTCTGTTCTGAATATACTTCATTGATTTTTCTCCATCCTCGTCACTGTCGTAGCATTATAAGTAGATCCTTCCACCATTGTTTCATCTTTTTCAAATCTTGTAAAATAGTAAACCTCATTATATGGTGCCCTCCCTGTAATACAGGATGCCAGACACCGCTTCTACCGGCTCATCATAAGCAGCCTTACCCTCCGCCTTTTTATCGATTCCAGTCAGACATTGTTCCTGGAAAATCCCATATACCTATCTTCTCTCCAGTGAGTAGAATGCGCCCTCCATCAGCAGCAGTACCTGTCCATCCGCAGATACGATCACTGTCGCCGGATTGTATCTGTCGCTTTCTCCGTCTTTAAATTTGGCAAACAATTTTATATAGACAACTGGGTATTCCACAAAAAAACTTTCCGACAGTGTCGTTGTATCACTGTAAATGGGATACTCGTCATTTATTCTTTCTGTGCTTAAAATGATAGAAAACGGGCTTTCATAGCCATTGACACGGATTGTGTATCCATCTTCATATTCTTCCACCGGTTGTACTTCAACGCTGATATCCGGTACAGGACTCTCCTCTGCTGCTCGGACCGCCTCGTGATATTCCCCGAAAAACGTTTCCCGTGCTTCCTCGTCCGCATAAGTATTCGGCTCAAACTTGCGCAGATTATACGGGAGAACATAGCCCATATATGTATCCGTCGTCCATGTTCCTTTTAGCGGAGCTATCATGGCATCTGTCTCTTCCAAACTCCACCGGTTGTTAATTCTTTCCGTATCCATCAGCCTATCTCTGCTAACCGAAATTTCTTTTCCATCCAAAACCCGGAATGTGATATTCTTATTTTCGGAGACATCTTTACGCTCTTCCTCTGTACTTGAAATCCCTCCCCCATATCCGTTTTCCCCAGACCTTTTCATTGTCGAGCTGCAGCCTCCGGTAATCAAAAAAATAAGCACACAAATACCTAAGGCGATATGTTTTTTCATGTCTATTTCCTACCTTTGCACCTTAATTAACTCAAAAATATGATCCATACAGTCCTGCCGGATCTTTTTCAGACATCCGCTTTGCCCAAAAATAATTATTATCTTTTACCAGCACCACAGTCATTTCATCCTTTAAAATCATTTTATCCCAAAAACAATCCTCTGAAAATTCATAGAAAACTACACAAAATTCATTTTCCAGACCCATTGCCTCTACAAGCTTCTCTATTGATTTTTCCCCTATATCCACAAGATAAAAATCACAGATCTCATTATCCTCCATACTTTTTGTGGAAAAGTTCATTCCGATATATTCTTCTGCGTCGTGTTGCTCTGATTTTAGAACTTCCGTAACCACCCATTCCCCGCTCCAAAGCCCATAGTCTGCTCTAAAGAAATCTTTTCCTTCTACGATATCATCATAATCCACCACCTTCTCCATGCGGTATACTTTTCTCCCCAAAAAGGCTAACATCTCTTTTTCATCTGTCAATATACATGGAGAAAAGGCACTGCGTGATCTGGCATACTCCTCACCAGGCTTTACCTCACCAAACGACAGGTAATACCCCGCCGGCGTCGGCAGCATATTTCCTATATTATATTCAAACCACCGAACAATTGGAGAGGCTTCATACCCACCCAACTCTACGGTATATGACCACGTTTTGCTTTTATAGGAACAGCTTTCCGGCAACATTTCATACGCTGCGCCTACCAGTTCATCCGTCTCATCCCAGGTATCTCCTTCTCTGATACCTGTAATCTGCCAGACTCCCCATATATACTGCTGTCTTTTCCCCTTGTTTTCCCAACCATCCATGTTTTCCGCGTCCTGTTCCTGATGCACCTTCTCCTCATTCGTTGCTTCCGTTCTCATCAAATCACCATCATTCAGATAATCCTCCATATAAGCATCCAGATACACCCCATGCTGATCCCTCTTGGATGTCCGCCTTGCCCACAGGTAATTTCCATCCTTTACCAGTACTGCTGTCATCTCATCTTTTACAATCATTTTATCCCAGTAAAAATCTTCTGAAAATTCATAAAAACCTACAAATGTTTCTTTCTCCAGCCCCATTGCCTTTACCAGTTGTTTTATGGACGGCTCCCTTGTGGAAACAATATAAAAGTTACAAAACTTTTCCTCCAGTATCTCTTGAAACCATGTGGAAAAATCTGCTCCTATATACTGCTCTGCATCATCACCATCCTCTTTCAGAATCTCTGTGACCTCCCACTCTCCATTCCAAATACCGCTAATTGGTATCAGAAAGTCTTTTCCTTCTGGCATATCATTATAGTCGGTTGTTTTTTCCAGACGACACCAGTTTCCATCTTCCCGTCCTATGATTTCATTTTCCCCAATTAAAATCAATACCGTAAATGCACTCTTTATCCCAGCATACTTTCTTCCCATCTCCACCTCACTGAACTCCAGACAATAGTTCGTGTCCTGCGGCAGCATTCCGGCTATATCATACTCCCGTGCTGAAATCAACGATGCAGAGTACCCTTCTAATTTTAGTGAGTACGATTCCGTGCTGCTTTTGTATGAACAGCTCTCCGGTAACAGCTCATACACAGCACCCACCCGCTCATCCGTCTCATCCCATGTATCCCCCTTTCTGACACCGGTGACTGTCCATTCTCCATAAATATACTGTTTCTTTTCTCCCTGATACTCCCAGCCCTCCGTTCCTATCAGATCAAAATTCTCCGTTGTATCGACTTTTTCTATTTCTTCTGTTGTATGAGAACCGCATCCTCCATGAAGCAATACTGCACATAACAGCATTATAGATATTCGTTTTAGTTTTTTAATTTTTCTCATACTTCTCCCATTCGTCCACGACAATGGTGCTCCCAAGTCCACCAGCCACTTCATAATTCCCGTCAAAATAAATATCCAACTCTGTATCTATCCTATCTTTATATTTGCCACGATTTTCCATATACTCATCTTTCAGTTCATCTTTTCCTGCATTTGCATTAACCTTCGTCTGCACATCCGCTCCGAGGCTGCCAGTTTGGTACTTTCCTATCATCAATGCATCCATTTCTTGTTGTGAAAGTTCCCTTAATTCCCCATCGTCTATCTGCTTTTTTAAGGATTTGTAACAAGAATCTACATCAGCTAAAAACTTTTCAAAGCACACCTCCACGGGTATTACAACATCCTTTATTTGATTAAAATCACTTTCCTGTGTACTCAAATGATATCCTTTTTCCTCATAAAACGTCAAATCATCCTTTGACAGATAATCTCCAAATCCAACTGTGATACCGCCATCACCCACTAAATGTGGTTTTATTCCAATCAGCCTACCGTTCTCGACAACCAAATATCCTTTATTTAGAGAATATTCACTCAACACCTCAAGTTCCATCAACGCCATCATTCCCTCTTTTGACATATATGGAGCACCCGTGTTGTAATCTGAGGAATCATTCTCCTCCTTCGCATCTTCTTTCTCATTCGCACTTCCATGAACATTCTGATCTGCCTGTTTCTCCATCTTCTTATAAAGCAAATCATCACAATCCATATTCTCTTCCCCCGTACAGCCTTTCTGCACACGGTTCAGCGCTTCCACCCTCTCTTCTTCCGTGGCATAATCAAACTCCTCTGCGCCCACCTCTCTGTCCTGCCCGGAATTGATGGGCATAATAATGCCACCGTGTTTACAGACAAGAAATGAATCCATCGTCAGTGTATTGCACCCCTCTATTTCCCCGTCCTCTTTTGGCAGCTTGTTTCCATTATCCACGATCTTCGTCTGGTCATACGATTCCAGCCATGTTCCTATGATATGGGGCTTACACTTTTTGCCATGGCACTTTTTTCCGTCATCTCCTATAAGCTGGATCTGCTCTGTCTCCAATTCTTCCCCGGGCGTGCAGATACCGAACCATGTGATGTTTTCCTCATCCCCCTGTATACAGTCTAACTCATGTACCACTGCATGAGCCTTGATATAAACCCCATGACAGGGGCTTAAGTTCATCATCCTTTTATTGCTTCCCTGGCTGCACATCAGTTCTGCTCCCCGTACCAGATAGGCAGGATTCTTCTTGTTTTCGTTATGCTGGATCAGGTGTTCCTTAATGATGGCAGCCGACTCCTCCTCGTCTGCATCCTCCGCTTCAAGGGCTTCCTTCTGCTCCATGAGATTCTTCTGGCCGTCTTCCCCCAGCGCATCCCATTCCTCCTGCTGGCTTTTGATCTGTGCCGTATAATCCTTTCCTTCTCCCGCCTGAGTGGTCTTATCTGTTTCACTCATCCTTCTCCCTCCATATCACTTGCAGCTCCGTCAATCCGATTCCCCGCAGCCCCCTCTTTAGCATACTCTCCACAACATCAAGATTTCCCACAATATATGCCTTTTCCACGCCTGCGATCCGGAAAATCGCATGTCCCCGCAATTTCTTTCCATCCAGCACAATCTCTTTTAAAAGGCTGTGGTTCAGATTAAATACCGCATTCTCCGCAAGGCAGTCCACCTCCTCAAAAATCGGCAGAAAATACTGGGATACCTTCTCGTTCTTTCTGTCCAACAGTACCGTTTCCCTCCACACAGTCCGTGGCTCATACATCTCCACAACCCTTTTTGCTCCCTGCGACAGCAGAAAAACAGGGGTTGAAATTATATCCGGATAAAAGGTATCCGTATCTCCCTTTACCGTCAACAGCTGTCTGTGCGCGATCTTATATGCACTTTCCCGGTGAATATCCCTAACGTCAATCTTATCGTGCAGCTGGACAATCTGTGGCAACTGGGATATTTTTTTATCTGTTTCCAGAAGAAAATATTTCATCTGTCTTCCCTCTCTGATACAAAGGTATACTCTTTTCCATATACCGTCCAAATGAAACTACAACATCAGCATCCGGCATATTACACTCCCCATACACTTCTTCCACAGCCATAGGAACCAACTCCCGTAAAAGAAGCATCACCATAAAATAATGATTCCATAGATAAGTACTCCGCACATCATCAAGTTCATACTCCTTTATGCGTGGTATCTTTTCAGCCGCCTTCCTCTTAAAATCTGTGATATCATTCTCCACATGTTCAAAAATGAACGCCGGAGTCCAGTATTCATATACCGGGGTATCATCAAAAAACATTCTTTCATCGCAAAATGCGATCTGCAGCTCATAGCTTTTTGTCAGACTGCTACTGTACAAGACAGACAAGATGATATTCTTCACTGCCTTTTGTTCTTTCTGACAGCTTTGGATCCCACGCCGTACTTTCCTTGTAAACTCCCGGCAGATCTCATTTCTGTTTGCCTTGTAATACTCTTTTATCTCCTCTTTCCGCTCTGCGAATCTTTCTGCCCGATAGTCGTTTATGACCTGATCGATTTTCTCTGTTCTGTCCATCCAATTCCCTCTGACTTTTAATTCAGCCTGACCTTCGTTCCCTGCATGATCATGCTATCTGACAGCACCATACTGGTATTTCCCTGCTTTAAGGAGATTTTCTGCGGAGATACCAGATCTATATTGGCACTTACACTCGTAATCTCGATTGCCTCTTCTGATTCAAACACAATCTTTTTGTCACTGATAATAGAAATCCCGTCATCATCCGACAGTTCCAGTGACATTCCACGATTATTTGTGATCAGGATTGCGTCCGGTTTAAGTAAAATCTCTTTTCCCTGTTTATTTCTGATCGACTTGTTTTCCGGATTTGTTCTTTGCCCACCGGCTCCATTCTCGAAATGCATAGCATTTAGCACATAAGCCTCATCGGCATCCTCAGATGGAAAATACAGCCGCACACGGTCTCCTTTTTCCGGCATACAGTACCATCCGCTCCCATCCGGAGATGAATAAACAGTCGCATATGGAAACCATCTGCCTGCACCGGAACATTCGTCCTTGTGGATGGTCAGTGTGACCGATGTTCCCTTCACTCCGGTTACCGTTCCCTCAAGCGATACACCGCTTAGATGCCGGTTTTCCACTTCCTCCTCCGTTTTCTCTGTACCAAACGTATAAGTGTGATACAGCACACCCTTATTATAAAACGTTTCCCTTTGGATTACATATAGATTTTTTCCATTAAAATTTACACTGTCTCCAATATCATAAATCTCTCGCAGTGTTCCCTCATAGGCAACGCCCGTTTTTGTCTGCCGGATCATGTATTCCGTCAAAGTCACGCCGCCTCTGTTTGTCCCCATGGGTCTGCCAAAATACAGTTTTTCACCAGAGCCAATATAGTTTGGATAAACAACAGTGTGACATAAATTTGCAAGACGCTTTGCAAACTGCCAGTCTGTTTCCTGATACTGACACAAAAATCGGTTGATGCTTTTTCTGTTCCCCTCCTCCATTATATATCCATATTCCTGATACGAAGCTCCAAAGGAGGCAAATATCTCATCATAGGTACAGCCAGGACTTTGGAACGTCCGGATATGTGTCTCTAAATCCATCAGAAAGCTGCCTGTCTTAATTTTAACTTTCAGAGTTTTCAGTCCGTTTTCAACACTGATCTCCCCATCTGTCACAACTCCGGTAAATAAAACTCCAGCCTTTCCCCACTCATCGTATACCATTACGGATGCCCACACAGAGGAGCCAAGCAGCTTCAGGTATTCCCCCTCCTTTTCTTTTTTCATATATCCCTTGATCATCATAAAACCATGCTGGTTTGCACACACCACTCCACTGCACTGTAGAATTTCTGATAATCCAAATGGCTCTAATACGACCCGCTGTTCCCTCATAACTGTTTTTCCTCCTCCGAAAGATCAAGAATTGAATACATCATCTGTCTCGCCGCTTCTCTCCATTCAAGTATATCTTCATAGTCACAGTTAAAAATACCATGCAGCATCTTCCCCCCAATTCTTGAGACAAACATTAAATTATATACATCTGTATCAAGCCCGTAGCTCTTAAACTCAAACCATCCAACAGGCACATGTCTCTTATCCACTCCGCTCTCATAAAATACAAATGCAGGGTTCAGCCTTTTTAGCGCTTCCCGTGACTGATCTCTCAACTCCTTGATGTGTTCTTCCTCTATTCCTATGTCTGTCAGACTCATACCAAAGTTCACAGTTGTATCCCTGCTAGTCCTGATGACCTGTGGACGCTGCTGGGAAGAATACTTTATCCTTGCCAGTTTTGCAGGCAGTGTGACAAATGATTCTGGAAGCATGACCCCTAGTTTCCCCTGAAACATTTTCTTCCTCTCAAACCGCACCAACTCATTTTTTATGTACATTCCGGTTTCTAAGGTGCTGTATTTCTCATTACGGGCATGTCTTCTGTACTCCAATATCTTTTCATCAAAAAATTCTTCCATCAGCTTCTCCTATTTTCGGTTTACTCGACAACGATTCTCTTGGGTGTTTTTCTTTCCATTCTAGAGTTCTTATTGCCTATAATCCTTTCCATATCCCCATAAATTCTATTATTGTCATTTTTTTCTGCTGTATGATCCGCTAATTTTCCACACAGATATGCCACAATCACCTTTCGCTCCACTCGCCCCTGCGCATTCCAGATCAGACTGCATATCCCAACATCTGCCGCATCCTTTTCCTTCATGTTCCAGAGTTCCTCCACAAACTGTAGGAGCAGTGCCGGGTGCAGTGTTTTCTCCCCAACACCTGCCACCGTAGCATAAATCAGATTTATCGTATCGTACTCCGTTGACATATCCGCAAAATTCTTATAACTGTCACGCAGTGTCGAACCTTCCCGCAGATAGAAGCGGCACATTTCCATCTGGTTCTCGCCCAGCTCCAGCTCCTCATCCAGAAAAAATCTGACACGGTAAGCCTTGTAGTCTAAATTTGTATCATCCTCCAAAAATTCGGCTTTCAAAACCTGCCACCTGTTCTTGGGCTGATAAGCTACCTCTTCCTCTTCCATCAGCAAATAGATAAAATCGTGAAATTTCAACATCCCTTTCCCGATGACAAGCCGACCATCTTCTGTATGTATCTCACAGCCCTTTAACAAGCCATCCGTATGATCCGCATAATACAACTGCCATCCTGCATAGGTGTAATCCCTGATATCCCACAAACTTTCTTTTTTCAAAATACGCCTGCCCGCAAACACCGGAACCCTGATTTCCATGAAACTTCACACTCCTATTTCTTCCCGTCAAAAAAACTGTTCACCCAGTTATCACTCTCGAAACTGAAAAATTCTGCTTTCCCCAGATAAAGCTCATCCATTTCACAGTAAACCGGAACAACCTGAAATCCCCATTCCTCCTGTTCTGCCCATACAAAAAATTTCACGTCTCCGTTCTCAATGCTGTCCGTCTCTTTTTGCAGGATATGTGAACCGTAGACCGCCTCAATCTCCTCATAGCTTTTCTGTGAAAAATCTTCTTGCCTGCATACATACTGAAAACGGCAATGTTCCTCCCCGTCCTTATTTTTCAAATACAGCGGAAGAATCAAATCCTCCATATTCCTCGAAATAGTTCCCGCCGTATCCCAGTCTTTAAAACCATCCACCAGTACCACTTCTTTTCCATTATGGGTATAAGCGGTAATCCGATAGGGGAGCACAGCTTTCCCATTGTTCAGGTGAATATCTGCCAGCCCATATTTCCGGTCACGCAGATATTTCAGCGCCCCGTCCACACAAGTCATCTTTAATTCAAAATCTGCCGCATCAATATTCGCCCTTTTCCGAAACTGTATCATTCTCCCCGGAACGAACTCTTTTAACGCATCCTTGAACAAATCAATCTTGCAGGACTGTCCCGTCAGCTTAATAAAGGAAAAATCCTGTATTCTTCCGCTGTGGTATAATTCCTCCATAAATTTCTGTACAATGCCGTATATCTCGCCGGATAACAGCAGCTCTATCTCAAAATAGTTCATCATCACTTCCGGTATCATCTTTTCCACCGTAAGGCTGTTCCCTTTCCAGAAAGACAGTTTCCATTTATCCAATAAAACGGTATTTTCCCGCTGTCCTTTTTGTTCCGAAGTAACTGTGACCTCCAATGCTCCGACTTTTCCGTAAAATAATTTTTTTATCTGCTCTGCTGTATTGAACAAGGTATAAAAATTATTTTTCACCTTGTAATACTCGCTGCGGTTATATCTTTCAAAATCGGCAAAACGCGTGGGAAGTGTCTCTTCCGCTTTCTGATATTCCTGCTCTAAATACTGATAAAACTCCTTTACTCCATGCGAATCAATAAAACGGTAAATATCCGTATCCATATATTCTAAGATTTCTTTCACACTGCTTACATTCTGATTTCCAGTTGCCCGCACCAGTGCGATTTTCAATATCTGCATAATGCGGTACGTTATGTTATTTCCGCCAAAGTCCGTATCGCCGTTTTCGTATGTAGTTTCCATATAGATTTTGTAAGCGGCTCTGCGGTCCTGAATACGAAAACGATAAGAACATAAATCTGTTGTCCCTCCTCCACAGTCTATGATAAGCGCTTCATATTCTTCGTTTTCTTCCAGAGTCTCCTGCTCTAACATATTCGAAATGGTGTTATATAATACAGCCATTCCCTCATCTAACATAATCTCCTGATTGATCATATATTCCGGCAGTATTTCCCGGAACATTCTGCGGAAATAATGCTTCTGTTTCACCGGGCTTGAGATATGTACCTGCGAAATGCGGCATTTAAAACGGTTCTCCGTTTTTCTTATGATATATAGAAAGAAGCGGCGCAAAATCTCTGCCCTCTTTACCAACCTCCGCCGTCCCTGTCTGTCAACAATTTCTTCCTCTTTGTCATATTCCCCAATCCAGCGTTTCACATCATAAAAGACACAAAAACCCTCATCCACATAACTTGCATTTGCCAGCCTTATCGCATCATAACCGAACAGCAGCTTGTAATCCTCTTCTTCCACTGCCAATACTCCTATCACGCTGGGCAATAGCATACTTTCCCCTGCGCCGTCCTCAAAAACCGTATAATTGATTTCATTTTCCCTGCAATTTTTTATTGCTGCCTGCTGTCCCACATGCTCGAAATAAGCAGAATCCAGATACACTCCGGCAGTGGTATTTACAGAACCAAAATCAATCGCCATAGGCAGCATCAGCGTTACCGGTTTTCTCACCACAAAATCAATCAACGGTATACTGTAAACCTCGATATGCTCCGGCAGTATCGTCTGCTCTCCATAGTACAGGTGATACATACACTCTGAGTTCTGACGTCCCATGCAGAAAATTCTGTAATCTTTTCTCTGTGTCTCCCGTGTCTCTAACTCCGCAGCCTTGGTCAGATACAATTTTTCCTGTTTTCCCCCATGCTCTTTGAGATTTAAAATCGCACAGAGCGTCTTATCGCTTCCCATTAAAAAGGCATTTGTTCCTGCCAACTCTTTCTTATAAGGAATGGTATAGTCGTCATAATACTCGATAGACAGTCCCTCATAAGCTAAAATCTGGGACTGGCAGTATAATTCTTCACTGGGTTTTATTACAATCCTGGTATTTTTTAAAAATTCCTCTACCCGCTCTTCTCCCCCTTTTTTCCTGTCACAGATAAGGAAGTCCTGTCTTTTTCCCATGTAACGCATAATCGTCTGGATCAGTTCTTCTTTATCGAGAGGGTGTATCACACCATTCATAATCTTTTCACGACGGCAGATTTCCCTTAGCTGATAGGTGGACATCAACTCCAGTTCTGATTTTTCATATTTCATTTCGTTTTTCCTTGTATCCGTTCCGGTTGCCTCCATACCTATCACCTCCGCCTCTATATTAAAAGTACCTTATCTAATATCATAGTTTCTTCTACTTCCAAAATTCCGAAATGTTCCTGATAAAAAACTTCTGTCCTCACTCCTATCGGTAAAAAAGTGTCTAATAAAAATTGAACCCTTTTCCTTTCTTCCTGCGTTTCTGCACTTCCAACGTAAATATAAAGTTCATTGGCACAATCCATGCTTTTATATATAATAGAGTCTTGATATATCTCTTGAAACAGCCACTTGAAAATCTCACGATAGTTACGAGAAGATATGACATCCATGAGCGCCAATACAATATATTTTTTTTCATAGGATGAAAATAACTGTATAGCCGCCTTTGCCTTCCTCCCAAACTGCCCGCTTTCCAATTTCTCCACCAGGAACTTAAAATAATAATCCTTCCTGCTCATGCCCATCCTTAAGTCCGTCAGCGCCAGATAATGAAATACCGCATCCACAAAGATTTCCTTTGTTTTTCCATATTCTTTCTGATTAATATCCAACACCCCGCTGAAAATATCAAAAAAGCGGTAAAATGGATTCACCTCTACGGCAGTCTGCTCCACTGTCTGCGTATTTAAATCGTAAAAGGATACCTCCAGATACGGACTTCGTACCTCTGGCACCTCATACTGCAAATCAGCTTCCCTTATTCCGTTTTTTTCCGCTGCAAGCACAACCTCCCAGATATACTGCATAAAATTTAAACTCCTTTGTCCTGCAAAATACCGACACACTTATATTCACAGACCGATAACTGTATCTGTGACACAAAAAAACGTACCATATCTTCGCAAAAGTTCTTTTTCTGTCCCTTTCGTGTGAAATACAATGCCAACGTTTTTCTTGTCTCCATCGGGAAAACGGTATTTCCCAAAAATGGATTCATATCCCCTTCCAGACAGGACTCCGGTGGTGTTTCAAGCACCTCACACTTTTCTAACTCTACATAAACATTATGTTCAAAGCTCTGTACCATCCAAAACAACTCTGTCCGGCTGCCAAGGGAACTTTCCTGCCGTTCTCTGTAATTTTGAAAAAAACTGCTTTTTCTGCTGTTGCTTAACATTTCGCAGGTATACCCATGGGAACTTGTATCTGTCTTTTCAATGAAACGATATGCTTCCCAATCCCGAAAAGATTCTTTCAGCGACGTCATAATAATTTTATCTTTTTCATGCCTGACTTTAAGGATATCTTCATTGATTCCAAGCATATATCCGCTGTCCAAATCATAGTTTTTTAAATCCAGTTCATGTTCATAATATTTCTCATCCATGCACGGAACCATAAATTTACGGCACTGAAATGTGAACTTTTCTATATTCCATAACAGCAGCATGTCATTTTTAATATCTTCCTCATAGCTGCCAAAATCTATTTTCAAACTGTTTCCATCCGTTTCCCCGTCCGTATCTATTTCATAAAATCTATCCAGATATCCCGTATTGACTGTTGTCCAGCATATCTTGTTATAGACGAATACCTGATATAACTCTGACAGCGCCTGCTGATAGCATTTTGCTTTCCGTACTCTGATGGCATAGGGCTTGCCATTGTCATCAAAGCCCTGAAAATCTGCGGTTTTCTCAAATTCTTCTTTCCTCTGATAACTGCCTGCAAAATAGATAAGGCAGGGCATTGGTTCCGTCTTCTCCTGCTCCTTATCCTCCTGCACTAATACAGGAATAACCGGATACAGCGTTCCATTGATGGGGTCATAGTCCTTTTGCTTTATAACCGTCATAGAAACTGCATATTTTTCATTCGGAATCTCTATTTCCCGTTTGATTTGATTTTCCAAATCCAGATACCGTTTTTCCATCAGTTCAAAAATGGGCACAAGACCTTCCAACAATATTTCCCTTGCGTCCTTCCGCTCGTCCAGATCCTCTATTTCTGTCAGCCTTTTTCGTATGTGCTGCTGTAAATCTGTAATACTTTCCACAATGTTCACCCCTCTGTGATCTGCATATCAATATCGCTCAAAATTCCCTCTATCCTCTGCACATCTTCATCACTCCCAAGTTCCTGATAAACCGATTTTGCAGACAGATACTGTGATTTTGCTCCCCACAAATCCCCGGACTGCCGGCAGGCTTCTCCCTGGCTTTCATAGGCAGCCGCCGTATTTTTCTGTTCCTCCTGTTCACTTAACTTTTCTTCTACGGCATCCAATTTTTTCTGTGCATCTTCCTGTCCCGCCGTATCCGCTACTTCACCATACTTGGCAACTGCCATCGTATAATAAACTTTCGCCCCAACATAATCTTTTTCCAGACATGCCTTATCTCCTGCTGCCACCATCTCCGCTGCGGCAACTGTCTGCTGTGCCTGACTGTCTGCTTCTTCCTGTGCCGCGCTCTCGGCATCTGCCTTTTCCTCATAAAGCTTTTCCAGCGAATCCATAACAGTCTGTTTGCCCTCCGCATCATGTACGGACAACGCGGCTTTTTTTGCCAGCAGATACTTCTCTTCCGCCCCATCATAATCGCCCTGCTCTAACAGGGAATCTCCAAGGTTTATATAATCCTCCACCGACAGGAATACACTGATATTCTCCAACTTATTTTCTATGTAATCCGTCCCTACATTGTCCGCATATCTGGTGCGATCCAATGCAGAAAGATAGTATTCTTCGGCCGCTTCATAATCTGCGCTGCTGTAGCTTTCATCTGCCAGTATCACAGTCTCTATCACAAAGGAATATTCCTGCAGACGGTTTCTCATACTGCTGTCTTTCAGCTTTTCTGCCAGTTTCTGCGCCTGCTCGCATTCCTCCTTTGCCCTGACATAATTTCCGGTATTGATATATTCCACCGTATTGGTAAAATGATAATTCATATCCTCAGTACGCTGCACTTTTCTATCACGCAGAAACCACAGCACCACACCGATAACGATTGCCGCTATGACAACAATAACCGTAATCATCACTATTTTTTTTATCCGTTTCCGCTTCTCTGGATTTTGGTATACTTTATTTACAAAAATAACTGCCAGCGTATAGTTGTCCAGATTCTCCGGCTGTCTTGAAAGCAGTAAGTCCTCGATATTATCCACCGTTGTCTGCACTTCGTTGTCAGCTTCTGCAAAGACATCATCCAGTTCCGCCTCGTCCACATTCTCCCAGATTCCCCTTGTATACAGAGCAATCATGTCGGTTTCCGCCAGCTTTATCTTCTTTGAAACCACGGGTTTAAAATTTTTCTGTCCCAGATAGGCATAAAGATTATTCCTCTCTTCATGCTGCATCAACTCATCTTTGGCAATTTTCTCCTGCTCCACCATCTCCTGGGCAAGAGACATATCCCTCGTCTGACGGTAAACCGCCCCTCCCCGGTACATGCGGAGCCTTGTGTTCCCCACATAGCCATATCTCATCTTCTGGTAATCCGTTACAACCACTGTAATAGATGCCTTTAACCGTCTGTCACTTTCTTTTCCTAACAATGCCCGGTTTGCCCGCTTTAACAATCTCTTTACAGCCCGCTTTGACAGAGATGGATTTTCCTGAAAACTAAGAATGACTGTCTCAATGGCAAGCCTTGCGCTTTCTACATCCGTGACCTCCGTAATTCCGTCTGCGATGACATAGCAGGCGAACTCATCTAATTCCACATACCCAAAATAATCTCTGTTTTTTAACCTGCTTCCCTCTTCGGAAATAAACCGTGCCTCAAAATCACTGTTCTGTTTTCTCATGTCATTTCTCCAACTCTTATCAGAATTACGCTGGCATTATCCTTATCGCCTTTTTTCTGATTTACCAGTTCCACCAAATCAAATGCCATTCTCTTACAGCTTTTCTTCCGGGCTAAGCAGTCTTCCATCTCTTTCCATGTCACACTCTCCTGCATTCCATTACTGAAAACTGCCACCACATCCCCTTCCTGTAAGCGAACCGGCTTGTCGTAGAACTGTATTTCCTTAAAACCGTCTCTTCCCAGGTAATTGTAAATTCTTTTTTCCTGCAGCATAGACAGGGCATCTTCTCTTGTCAGAACGCCTTCCACATACTTATCCTGTGCCAGCACATCTACGGTGTGTCCCGTTCCAAGGGGAACCAATTCCTCATTTCGGAATACTGCAATCTTTACATTCCCGACAATCCCGTAAAACAGAAATCCTCCCTGTATCATAACGGCGCTGACTGCCGCCATTCCTCTTCCCTCATCCATCTGTTTTAAAATTTCCCGGTTTGCCGTCTGAAACGCTTTCTTAAAAAAATAGGACGGGTGGTCTGCCATGTTGTACGTTTCAAAAATTTCTTTAAAAACCCGAATGACTGTCTTAGCAGCAATTCTGCCGCCCGCTTCTTTTCCCATTCCGTCTGCTAAAACCGCCAGTAAACCATTCTCATTTTCTTCTATTGTAAAGTAATCCATCTGTATTTCACGGCTGCCGATGGTCTTGCAGGCTCCCGTCTCATATCCCTCTCTGCTGCTCCGGAATACCAGACAAAAACGGTACAAAAATGCAATTCCTAAGAAAACGCATAAGATACAGACTGTCAGGTACGGGACACTCATTTATCGTCCTCCCACATATAATGCTCCCCGCAGAAAGGAACAAAAAGGAATGTGCTCTCCCCCATCTCAATCACGTCATATGCGCTTAACGGCTGCGGCAGATAGACCGCTTCACCGTTCAGATAGACCAGACCGTTGCTGTCTCCCGGTAAAATCATGTTCTCCCGTTTCTTCGCATCAAATACAATCACCGCATGATTTCTCCGTGCGATTTTGTTATCCCCCAGAATCTGAATGTCCATATCATCTGCCCGTCCCACAAAATTCTTTCCGTCCATGACCCGGTAATCTTTGCCTCTTCTCGGACCTTTTACGCATACAATCCAGCCGCAGACCGGATTCTCCTCCTCCAGAAAAAGAATGTCCTCAATTTCTTCCTGCGATTTTTCCACTGACTTTTTTTCTTTCGTGGCTGTCTCAATATTGCAGTACGGACACACTGTTCCATATCTCCTGCTTGAAAAAAGATGTCCGTTCTGACAGCGAATTAAATTTCCACTCATGTTTTTTCCTCCATATGTACACGCTATTTTGCCCCTAATCTGGTATTCCCGATAAAAATAATATCGCCTGCGTTAATCCGGCAGGGATGCTCCCTTGACACCTGATACACTTTGCCATCCTTCGCATCCTGGATTCTTACGCCGTTTCTGCTTCCTAAATCTTCAATATACCACTGCCCCGCCGCATAATTTAACACGGCGTGCTGACGGTCTGCCATTCCGCCATACTCTGTATTCTGAAGATTAATGTCCACGTTTTCCTTATGCTCGTCCCGTCCGATTAAAAGGGACGTCTTTCCGCCAATATGCCAGGCTGATATTTCGTTTCCCTCTTCATCTAACAGCAACAGTTCCTGTATTCCCCGCCCATTTCCTCTTTTTTTCTGTCTGCCGGACAGAGAATCCGTCACTGCCAGCAGCAAAAATGCCAGAAATACAATCCCGCAGACAGCCATAAGCGTATCCCGCCCCCTGCTCTGCTCCATATATGTAAAACATAGAATTATAATTGCAGCGGAAAGACTGCATATCATCATGTCCATGAAATTTTTCTTATTCATTTTCACCTCAATATCACCGCAAATCTGCGTCTGAAAAATCAAATCGTCTTTCTCAACGTTTCAATCCCATATAACGTTCAAATAAATCTGTCACATCCATGGGATTAATCTTTTGTTGCGTGCGATTCTCCTTTTTCTCACTCTGCTTTCCCATGGAAAAAAATCGTTCAAATTCCTTTTCAATATCTCCCGGATCAATCGTTCCTCCTCCGGTATTCTTTCTGCCCGTCCCAGCACCGTTCCTGCATGTCCCAGCGCTGTTCCTTCCTGCCGCACTTTTCTGTTCTTTCTGCGCTGCCCTAGCGTTGTACTCTTCCCTCTTTTGTTTATCGCTCAGAATCCGGTATGCCTCTCCGATTTCCTTAAACCGTTCCTCTGCCCGCTTATCTCCCGGATGTGTATCGGGGTGGCATTCTTTTGCCGCTTTTCTATATGCCTTTTTTATGGTGTCCTCATCAGCCGTTTGCGAAACCCCTAATACCTGATATGGATTCATATTTGTTCCAACCTTTCATTCATGGCAATAGAAAGCCCGTAAAATGCGCTTTCTATTGCCGATTTAAGGCGCAGGCTGTCCTATTTGCTGACAATCTGCGCCCTGCTGTTATGCTGAATAATTTCCTTCTACCGCTACAGAAGCGATTTTGTCTTTCTTCTGTCTGAGTACTAATGTGAAGGTTCCGGTTCCCTCTACATCGCCAAACTCTTCTTTGTAGTCAAGCACAAATGCGTTTGGGAAACAATATTTTCTCTCCATTACGCCGCCTGCCACATGCTCTACTGTCACCTTCCGATAACAATCCGCTTTCTCCGCCGGAACAACGGACCATAATGCCAGCTTCCTGGTACTGTCAGTAATATCCCCGTCCAAAGCCGCTAAAATCTTTCCGGTAATTACCATAGTTGCGCCGACATCCTTCGTTCTCGCATTAGAATCCAGCGGAATATCAGTAGTAACCTTTACGCTTCTGACACATTCCTTCGCCACTTCAAAGCTCTCGCTTCCTTCGACTTTTACTAAAAATGACATAATTTCCTCTCCTTTCTTTATTCACCGTAGCCGCCTTCGATCTTCACCGCATCATTCTCGTCTTTTTTCTGCTTGATGTGGAGATAAAATGTACCCACACCGGTTTCATCATCCATATGCTCCTCATATTCCATGACAAATGCATTGGGGATTGTGTACTTTCTTACCACCTGTCCTGCTGATACAACATCGATCTGTGCATTTCTGTAGCAGTCTGCCTGCTCGGACGGAACCTGAGACCATTTGGATAATCCAAGTGTTCCGTCTTCTCCGTCTGCTCCCACCTTATACAACATTTTTCCGGTAATCTTTACTGCAATGCCAAAATCTGTAGCCCTTGCGTTGGAATCTGTTGCGGAATCGGAACTGAACGTAACTTTCTGGATAGTTTTCTCGTCCAGATTGATGTTCTCTGCGCCTCCACTCACTGCTAATCTAAAACCCATGTTCGTTTCCTCCTTCTTTTCTTTTAGACTTTATTTAATATGTTCTGTCCTCGCTGTTGACCCGGTTAATCTCGATTTCGAGATTCTTCACGTTACCGTTAAATGCGATATCAAGCGTGCAGTATCCCGCTGCCTCGTCGATGGAATACCGGATATCGTCTCCGTTTCCGATAATCGCATTGATGCAATCCTTCTTCTCCATCCATCTGCTTCTCTGGCTGGTAGGCTTGCTGGAGAAAAACTCCACAATATTTTCCTGCTTAAAATCGCCTGTCGCTAAACGCATCACTCTCTGAATGTAAGTAGTCACCTGTGTCTTATAGATTGGCTCATAACTCTTTCCGTCTGTCAGCAGGTTACGTGCCTTGTAGACCATAATGTTCTGGATATTCATATCCTTAAGCACTGCATTTTCGGAAGAAAATACAAATCCGAAATTCTTCCGGTTGATATCGCTCTTGATATCGTTGGTGTATCCTGTAATCTCTTTTGCCATGGTAGTCCGAACCTGCAGTGCGTGATCTCCTGACTCAATGTCAAACCGGACACCCGGAAGCTCATCGTCCACGTTTTTCTTAAACACTTCTTTTAAGTAGTCCGGACTCTGGTAAGCTGCCACCAAACCGGCTGCCACATAAGCAGCTCCTATGTAGACACCATCAATCCAGATTTTCATAACATCTTCTTTTTCTTTAGACAGCGCTGCCGTATTCTGCTCTGTAATGTACATTTTGTTATCCAGAATGACGCCGGACTTGTCTTTTGGTATTACGGTAAAATTCGGGATACAGGGAATTGCATATTCACTAAAAGGCTTGCCAATCAACTGCGTGCATTTTGTTTCATATTTTTCAATTCCCTCTGTCGCCATAACATTAAAGGTGGTCTTGTCCCCCGTCTCATAGCTGAAGAAACACTGCACTTCATAATCTTTCAGCGCATCCAGAATCCGAACCAGCGATTCCATGCTGTTCACATCCTCTTTCTCTACGTTCTCATTTCCTTTAAAACGCTCCTTTACCGCCTTCAGCTTAGAACTGCTGTTTAAGGAAACCGACGGAACAATGGCATACCAGATGGTATTCTCAAAATCATTTTTTGCGTTTACCGTATTGAGATATGCTAAAAGTCGCGGAATGTTGCTGCTCTTTGCCAGCATATCGTTGCTCACATTCGATACCACCAGAGAAGGTTTCATTCCCTTGCAGTTTCTCGGATACTGCTCGAAGAAAGCCCATACCCCCATGATTTTTTCCACCAACGGTTTTACTGTCTTGATAAAATCATCCTTGCTCCGCTTGTAGAACTCAAGGTAAGAATTGTAGTTCGCTACCTCTTTCTCAATATCTACCACACTCTCCATCGTAGATGCCAGCGGACAGAAAGTTCTTGCAACCAACGACATAACATACTCATTTCCGTCCTCGTTCAAATCCATATAGTCTTTCTCGATTGCCTGAATCAGTCCGGCGTTGGCATTGTCGTCTAATACCATCAGCTCTTTTTTGTTTTCCTTCGGCGCCTCTAAAATCTTAAGTTCTCCGTGTTCATCCATACTGAGCACGCCAATGCTTAACGGCGCTTCGTCTTTTTTCTTCTGTCCATCGCCCAACAACAGCCTTGTCTTAATATCCTCTATCGCAAGCGGCAGCATTGCCATTACATTGTTGTAATTGACACTTGCTTCTTCAAACATCAGATTCAGCTTATCTGCCGTATCTAACTTCTTCGGATCGCCGTCCTCAAGGTTCGCATATTCGCTGTAGGTATACTGAAGTTCTTTTCGGTTCTGTCGGATATCGTCCATGACCTTTTTGGGTGAAATCATATCCGTCAGTTTCTCAAATTTAAAATCTACGTTGATGCTTCCCTCCGCCCGCTTTGCCTCAACAAGCGTCATCAGCATTTTCAGATAATCATTCTGGCGGTTCAGATGAATTTCACTCAGTAACTCATCTTCAATCGTTTCCGGTTTTTTCAGCGTATAGATTACTTTCTGATTGTTTGCGTCAAAATACGAATACACCACCGGCTCAAATTTCTCCAAAAATTCGTCAAAACTTCTCACCAGCAAGGCATCGTTTATTTCTTTGATTTTGTCGTCACTTACGCTGTTTACCCCCCTGACGTCTCCAACAAGTGTCAGAAGATTCAGCTTTTCCGGATTGATTTCCTCAAAGAGAATCGTCCTGTTTGTCTGTGTTATTGTATTCACTTTGTTCCTCCTTACCTTTCGCTTGGTTTCATATTTTTATAATGAAGTTCAATTTCTGTCCCTCCATTATTAAAAATCAGCAATATTTTTTCTCCATAGTATAAAGAATACTTTCTCTCCCGTTTCAAAATCTGGTTTTCTTTTACGATTGTTGCATAACCACTGTTTTTGAAACACAGCGCATGGTCTTTTCCGCCAGTAAACCTGATTTTATCTGCATCCGATAATTTATAGTCAATCCCGCAGCGGTCTTTGATCCAGTCAAAGGATATACTTTTTCGTAATTTTCCGAATAACTTAATACTGCAGGGCGCAACGTCGTCTTCCTGCTCCCCCTTTAACAAATATACCGCCAACTGTCCTGAGAAATCATATTTCGGCAGCACAGGAGGTTCCGACTTCTCTATGATAATGGAACCCGTCTCACCATCGTTTTTTTTTTGCTTTTTCCTTTCATATAAAACAGAGAGCAAAAGTACCACTGCACATAAAGATATAATTACAATCCAAAGAACCGTATAATCAGGTTCCTCCTCTACAACCGGAACTGTCAATTCCACCGTATCTGCCGTTTTTATGTAATGAACCACATTTCCCGACGGCTGAATTGCAATTTCCACATTCACTTTTGCCGTCTCGTCTGTCTGATACGGAACCATCGCCGTGCCATTTTCCACACGGTAAGACGCTTCCTTGCCATTAATCAAAACAGAAATACTGTCTTTTAAAGTTTCCGAATCCAAAACCGGCTTCTCCTGATGGTTTACAACATTTACCTTCAGGGTAAATGTCCCTTCCTCTGATGTATAGGATTTCTCCATATCAGCTTTTAAAAAATATTCTTTTATCAGATAAGTATGGACATTTCCTCTGTTTTCCAGAGAATAGTCCATTGTAATCTGCCGTTCCAATGGATTTTCCAATTCAGCAACCGCAAACTTGTTTCCCTGAAGCATATTCAGGCTCTCACACTGTCCTGCAACATGAAAATCCTCGATGTTTTCCCCTGACACGAGAAGTATCTTTGCATTCTGCATATAAGTATCCTGCAGATCCACTGTCATATTTCCTTCTCCGGAAACCGCCTCGCCAAGTTCTATTTTTTCTATCTGTAACGTCTGGAACAGATATTTTGCAGTGATTTCTTCAATCGTCTGGTTTTCGCCTACTGTATACTGCTCTCCTGACGTCACTTTCGTTCCATACGAAACCTCATTCTCCGTCTTATCATTGGGGATTGCAAACATGTCAATTTTTATTCCCTGTTCTGCAATCTGATCCACCATATTTTCAAACTGCCTGATTGCAGTTTCTGTTTCGCTTTGATCCCGCAGAGAAATTTCCCCGTCGGAAATAAATACCACTCTTTTATCTGCCGCCGCACTGTCAAACATATCAGCCGCCGTTTCCAACGCCACCGCTGGGGTGGTGTAGCCCTGCAGTTCTACCGTCTCGAGTGCATGTCTGGTTTTCTGATTAATGTTTCCGAAATCTTCCTCATAAACAATTTCCGTGTTATATACCAGCAATGCCACTTCGTATTCTTTCGGCAACGCCGACGCTATCATGCATGCGCTGTCCGCTGCCTCAATCCACTGTCCGTCTCCCTGCATTGATTTGCTTGCATCCAGCAAAAATATAATCTGCTTTTTTTCGGTGATTTCATTGATTTCATTCTTCTCCGCTGCCAAAACCCTTGCCGGAAACAGCAAAGAAAGCCCTATGAACAGCATTGCCAATTTAATTGTTATCTTCTCTACTTTTCCCATTTTTCTCCGTATATCTTTTTACTGACCATGCCAGATAACTCACTCCACACCAGATAACTGCGCCCAAAACCGCATATGCAGCTCTCTGATTTACCGCTAAGAATACCATTCCGAGTATCAGCTCTGTTACAACTATGATTCGCGCCTTTTTTCCGATTACTTTCTTTTCTGCTTCCTCCAGAGGCTTATTTTTATCCTCCAGGGGAGCAAATAGAAATATCCCCATCCCCGCAGCCAACGCCGCAGCGATTGTAAGACAGGTCTGATAAGCAAATTCTGCTTTTATCCATAACAAGGTTAAAACCAGAATCCCACATGAAAGAAAATAGCAGCTCATCCATCCCGGTGCGTGATATCCTCCTGCTTCCTGCCGCAACAGCATAAATGCAATCAGAAATATCATGCAATATAACAATTCCCCAAAGGCTGCGCCAATGACAACACCCGTTCCAATATTGAAAGCATATACAGCAATGGTCTGCAACGCAAATAGATATACATCCCTGTACTCCGATTGAATGCTTCCATTTTCTTCCATGAAGTCTACGATTCTTTCAAAAAGTTTTCTCATTTCTTACTCTCAGAAAACTTTTTGAGATTTTCCGGCACCTTGGGCTGATGCAGAATAAAATAGCAGCATTTTGTTGCAGCGCCTGTTGCTACTTTCTCCAGTCCAAATGTCATTAAATTGCTCAAATAGCGGTTTAACAGATTTCTCATCTTGATTCCCCCTCTCTTTTTTCCTAATAATACCATTTTTCGACACAAAATCTTCAAAACGTCAAGAATCGTATGGTTATCTGTAACTTTTTTATTTTTACGCAAAAAAAAAGAGACGCCTGTCTCTCACTCACGCATCTCTTATTTCCCTTTACATTTCTTTACATAGAAAAAATCTCATACAATAATACTGTCACCACAAATTGATGATTCCCATCATCAATGATAACCTCCCCATCATACCGTCTGGCTATCTTCCTTATTATATTCAGTCCAAATCCATGCCTGTGTTTTTCTTTTTTTGTTGTCATATAATGATTTCCGCTCTTTTTCCGTTCTTCTTCGTAATGGTTAGAAACCATCATCATAAGGTTTCTTCTATCCACTCGTATTTCTACGCAAACACTACGTTCTTCTGCTTTCACTTTTTTGGATGCCTCTATCGCATTATCCAACAAATTTCCAAGACAGATACAGATATCTTCTGTTTCCACTTTTAAATCTCTCGGTATCATCAGCTTTGTTTCAAATTTAATATCAAATGTCTCAGCAACCGCCGCTTTATAGTTAATAATACTGTCAAAATAGAAACACCCTGTATTAGATACTTTTCTCTGCTTATGTAACTTTTCTAAAGAATTATCGCAATATTTTTTGAGTGCCTCATAGTCTCCTTTCTCCAGATACATTTTCTCCATCAGATACCGTTCCGTCATATTATGGCGGAACTCACTCATTTCTACCCACAGATTCATGTTCTCATTGTACTGTCTGAGATAATATTCACTTTGCTCCTGTAAAACCTCTTCCCGTACTCTTTTTTCTGCTGTTTCTCCAATTTTATCATACAAATAATATGTAAAAATATTTATCAGCATTACCATAAGCGCTGCCACAAAATCCAATGTCTCGCTCATGCTTTCCTTTTGACAGATCATTTCAGCTAAAATGACAATGCTTCCTCCGGGAATCATAAAAATTTCAACCCATTCCTGTGTATTCAACCTGATATTTTTATGCCGCTTGATAAGCGCCAGCAATATTTTTATAAAGAAAAACATAACTAGCTTGGAAACCAGCAATAGTAAGTAATCCTCATTTGCCGTATCTACTTTGACTCCACTTTTCTGAACAAATATCTGCCATCCATAATAAGTCAATACTTCTGATAATGCTCCGCTAATTGCCATAAAAGCAGTAACTGCCGATAAAACCCATGCAGAATCTATATATAAAATACGTAAAGCAAAAAAAAATGAGACAACAAATATTCCTGTATTGTCCCACGCACTTTTTGCAAAACTGTAAGTAAAAAAATTAGAAATAACAAAATACATTCCCCATACAAAACACTCCCACACTCTGCCATGCTTTCTTTGTGTCAGGACTTTTTGTGCAAAAATTCTCTGATACACTAAAGAAAAAATTTCAATGGCTGCCAGCATTACTTTCATCATTTAGCTTATCCTCATCAATTCAATATAACTTTTTCTTATTTTATCCTTATATCTGGGACCTATTTTAAATTCTTTGCCGTCATCCATCACTACTTTTTCATACCGAAATTCCTTTACATAGTTCACATTGACCAGATAAGATTTACTAATCCTTAAAAACTTGATATTCATCTGTTCTAACTGTGCTTCTACTTCATCCAGTTTTTTATAAAAGGAAGAAACACCGTCTGTACTGTAAAGATTCACCTGTCGCTTATCACTCTCAAAATAACGAATTTTATTTACCAAAATCTTATATGGAACTTTTTTATATGTATACTCAAAAATTTCTTCTTTTTGACTCATCGCCTTAAACGCTTCTCTAAACCCACGATCCAGTTCCTCCTCCGAAACAGGCTTGTCTATAAACCGAAATGGCTGTACATTAATGATTTCCTTACAATACTGTTCATAGTAGGAAATGAAGAACAAAATTGCCCTGTTATCCTTTTCCCGAATCCGTCTTGCCGTTTCAACTCCGTTGATCCCGCCCATTTCAATATCCAAAAGAATGATATCCATATTGCCTTTTTGTTCCATTTCCCATAGCAAATCTTCTCCACTTTGAAAACATTTTATTTCTGTATTCAGCCCCAAACGGCAAACGATATTCCTAACCATCTCTTCCTGTATCTGAAGTTGTTCTACTAAATCATCACAAATCCCGATCCTTATCATATATCTTTGCCCCCACTGTAACAACTAATGTTTCCGTTTTGCCAGACTCTTAACCAAAGCTTTTACCATATCATAAACAATTCTGATGTCTTCTTCACTGCATTCTTCCAATTCCTGTGAAATTTCTTCATCAAAAACAGCTTTCCCCTTTCACCAGATTATCACAAATCAATGCGTCCAATGTCGTATCCAGAGCGTTTGCAATATCTATCAAAGTTGCCAAGCTTACTTTTGTCTTTCCCCGCTCTATATTACTCATATGTGGATTAGAAATTCCAACAGTAGATGCCAGCATCTCCTGCGACCATTCTTTCTTCGTCCGACGCTCTTTTATTCTCATACCTATTGCGCAATAGTCTAATTTCATTTCTATCTCCGAAACTCATTTTCCTTTTATCATATCTTTTCTTTGACTATTTAAGAATGTTCTGCATGCTAATTTATTTTGCTATGGTTTAATAATCTATAAGAAATTTTTTATTTTATTTGCAAAATTATCATTTTAAGCTTAACATATACGTCATTTTACGTTTATTACCAATGTGTAACCAGACTATATTTCTATTTTATCCTAAATACTTTTTTTTCACTTTTTAGTCTTTTGGTTAAAATGAACGTTCAAGGTGGTATCAAACTGACCTCCTCCCCAGTCCACCCCCAAAAGGTGTCTCTTTCGTCCACTCTTCCATACGCTGTGTCTGTTCTGCAAATCTCCTTTTTATCAGTCTGTTTCCTTTGACATTGCTTAGTTTTCTCCTGCTGCGTCTCTGCATTTGCGTGGCTCTTGATTCTGTGGAAAGCCCTTAGAAACTCTGCCATTCCCTCTACCGCCAGCGTTGCCGACTGTACCGGAATAATCAGACTGTCACAGCATATCATCACATTTATCATGGCTGTCCCCATCTTAGGCATCCCGTCAATGAGGATGTAGTCATACTGCTCCTTAATGGTGTCCACAAACTCTTTCAGCTTGTATTCTGCAAAATCAGTATCACACATCAGCTTATCAAAGTTATCCAGCTTGTTATTCGCCGGAATTAAATCTACTCCTGTCTCTGTCCTTATCATGTAGGACTCTTTATTAGGCAGTTCCTCATTCATTACAATACACTTCAAAATATCATAGATTGTTACGGAAAGCTGCTCCGGTGCGGTCACTCCGCAAAGTTTTGTTGTGTGCCTCTGCCCGTCAAAGTCAATCAATGCGACCTTACAGCCCTCCTTAGACAGCAGATATGACAGGGCTGTGGCGGTCGTGGTCTTACCTACTCCGCCCTTTCTGTTTACAATTCCTAAAACCTTGCCCATACGTTTGCTTCCTTTCTCTTGTTATATTGGTTACATTTACTTCTCATGCAGGCAGCGAGCCAAGGTCAGGCTTGCTGAACCTTGGCGACTGCCATGGTATCAATTTCATATGACACTTGGATAAAAGTAGGACTGTTCACTTACCTCCTTCCATGTAAGAACACTATCGGTTACAATTTGGAAAATAGATTTTGCACTAAAACTGAGATTGATTAGAAATGATAAATTTGAAATACATTTGAAAAATAGATTTTTAACTCCTTATGGTATTTTAGTGTCAAGTTATCCGATTTCCCTTTTTCAGAATGAAAACCAGGTTGTTTTCATCCCAATTTGCCGTTTTCACAGCAATTTCTGTTTTGGACGAAATCAGCGGAACCCCTTGATTTTACTGGCTTCTCACTAACTTGACACTATAATACCATTATCCCCAAACACCGGATTCGGATAGTCCCGCATCGCCGGAAGCCTTCTTGCCCCCTTGATCAGATACGCTTTCATTTTTTCCCCATACAGATATGGATCATTTTTATCCACGATCCCCCATTGCATCAGAAGTGCTGCCCCGCCAGTCACAAAGGGAGCCGCCATCGATGTTCCGCTTCTTGTCACATACCCGCCGCCCGGCGCACAGGAAGTAATATCCACCCCCGGTGCGACCAGATCCGGTTTGACCTGATTGGTCTCCCGCGTATACCCGCGCCCGGAAAATGCCGCCGCGCGGTCAAAATATCCGTCGTAGGCTCCGACGGTGATCACCCGCGCCGCCGTCGACGGAATCGTCAGTGTTGTCTCCTCCGACGGCATCAAAAAGCCCGTACCTTCGTTTAAAACACCGCCCGCTGGAAGCCACATATCATAATTTCCGGCTGCAATTCTCTGTGGTACAAGCTGTATCGTCCAGACGCCGCTGTCAATATACTCGTTTACCGGAAGCAGGTCAAAATAAATTTCCTGATAAGGACTGTAGGGACTCGGTTCTCCGTAATAAAGCAGAATATCTGTATTCCCCAGCCTAAAACGCTGCGGACCTAAAATCTGCCGGACTGGTCCCACTCTCGTACCATTCGGATGAATCAGCGAGACCGCAATCTCATCGGAATAATTTTTCCAAATTTGAAGATTTAAAGACGGCTCATAACTGCTCACGGCGATTTCCACATCTTTCGTGATATTTTCCCGCAGGGTTCCAGACGCATGCACCGCCGACGCCCCCTCATTTCCGCTGCCGGCAACAATCGACGTCCGCCAGTAATTCGCCATATCATCAAGATACGTCTCTAACAGGGAGTTGCCGGAGTGGGAACCATAGTTATTCCCAAAGCTCAAATTTATAACGATGGGCATCCCGTATTCCTGGGCTTTTCTGATACAGTAATCTACTGCCTGCATCAGTTCCGTCGTTCTTGGAAAAGACCGTTCCCCCGGCGTTCCCAATTTTACGATCAGAAGCGGACTTTCATATGCCACTCCGCGGTATCTTCCCTGTGAGGCTCTGCCATTTCCGGCTGCGATCCCCGTCACATGGGTGCCATGCCCGGAGATGTCACGGCTGGGACACAACACAAACCGCTCTCTCTCCGTTGTCTGCTCTAAAGCGCGGTCTATCACCGCTCTCGTAAATTCAGTTCCAAGAAAGTACCCTGACGGTGCCCCTAAAAATGACGTTTCTCCATTCTCCGCAGGAAACGGATCTGCCACGCTGTCTGCTGGTATCGTCTGATCCCACAGATTTAAAATCCGGGTGGTTCCGTCTGCATTCCGAAAATCCGGGTGTGTATAATCGATGCCGGAATCGATCACTGCCACGATCACGCCGGTTCCACTTAAATTTCTGCCAGACGACAATGTTCCCTGCTCCGTCCCCACCGTCTGCAGCTGATTGATGCATGATACACGTCTGCCGTTATTCACTGCAAAAAACAAAAGTTTCGGTTTCTCCATGTATTCGATCTCTGTCAGTGCCGCCACCAGTTCCACAATATGCTCTGGCAAAAGCAGGATCGCATATTCATTCCGCAGATTTGTAATCCTGATCCGGTCATACTCCTCCGGAAATTTTTCTGCAAACAGTCCCCTCAACGCTTCTTCCGTGCCTCCGAATTTTACGATAACTTCCCAGGTCCGTTCCGCTCTGTCATACCCGGTATCGAGATCTAACGATTTTTCCCTCTCCCGCTCTGTCGCATCGAGTGCAAGATTTAACAGATTTTCCATTTTCTCATTGGACATAAAAATCCCCCGCAAACGCACTCCTTACTTATTAGAAATGCAGCTTGGGGGGATTTTATGACTCTTTTGGGGTAAATTTAAAATTCTACCGACTTATTATTATTTTTTAATGCATGATACAGTTCTGCGCGTGTCAGATATATGTAAGGTTCTACATAAAAAACAAGAAGAATACCAAATGTGCAGACACCTAACAGCGTCCAGCCGATAAATGAAAGATCTAACACAAATGCATCCCATTTGTTTCCATCCATCATCTGTTTACTTTCTGCAAAGGCTTCCTGTCTGGTCATCTCCGGATGCTCTGCTAAAAGATATGGGATCATCATATACTCATAACTTTTCACGATACCCGGAATGATAAATAATAACATCCAGAGTCCTGTAAACAGCCCCCGCAGGAACATGATCATGCCGATGTGCGCATATCCGTTTTTAAATCCGTATGCAATATCGCCTAATTCCGCGTTACCATACTTACAGTTAATGAAAAATTTCTGACATCCCACTTCAAGCGGATTCCAGATAAAAATACTAAGCAGGATGCTGATCACCATGGCAACAAATACTGCTGCCAGTATAATCCCAATCACAGTAAATACCATTACCGGATCTATATCCGTCAATCCATCCGTTGATGACCTTGCCGAATTTTGGGCAGCTGTTGAGCCTGAACCTAAAATAAATGACAGAATCAGTCCCACCAGCACTGCTTTCCAGTAATTCGCCTTCAATGCCAGCTTTGCATTGCTTTTTAACTCACTTCTGTTCCACATGTTAAACTCCTCCTGATAAAAACATTTTACACTTTTGCAGTTTAACACATTAACGTTTTTTTGTCATCCCTCAAACAAAAATCCTCAGAAAATCTTAAGAATTAGACCTCAATTTTCCCTTCTTTTAACAATTCAATAAATGCCTCTGCCAGTTTTGGATCAAACTGTGTTCCCTTATTGTGTTCTAACTCACTGATTGCATAATCGATCGACATAGCTTCCTTGTAGGTACGCTTTGTTGTCATCGCATCAAACGAATCACATACCGCAAGAATACGCCCTAACAGTGGAATATCTTCTCCTTTCAGGCCTCTCGGATATCCCTTTCCGTCATATCTTTCATGATGCGATAATACAGCCGGTATCACATAGTTCATATTCGGCAGAAAATGAATCATCTCAATGGAATTCGTGACATGTGTTTTCATGATCTTATATTCCTCATCATTTAACCTGCCCTGTTTTTTTAAGATACTCTCAGGAATACCAATCTTTCCGATATCGTGAAGCAGTCCTGCCTCCTTTGCAATTTCAATGTCATTCGGCTCAAGACCTATTTTTTTTGCGAGAAGAACCGCATAATCCGATACATGGCAGGAATGTTCAAAGGTATAAGAATCCTTTGCATCGATTGCTGCAGTCAGTGCGTAAATCGTTGGTGCAATCTGTTCATAATGCTTTTGTACCTGCTGATCCTCAAGTTCATCTTCTGTATGTGCTCCATAAATTTTAATACAGTTTTTTCCGTCCCGTTTTGCATAAAAATTTGCACGTTCTGCCTGACTGAGCAGCTCATCCGCTCCCGAAGCCGTATCCGGATAAAATGCAATTCCGACACTTGCAGTCACCGGTTGTAGAACATCCGGTTTTTCTTCATCCGCGAGCAGAAAATTCTTCTGTATCTTCGCCGCAATCTGTGCCACCTTTTTCTTTTCATCCGAATTTATCAGCACCACATATTCATTTGATCCAAACCGGAATGTTTCTCCCTTACTTCCTACAGTATTCTCTATGATATGCCCGCACCATTTTAAGATGCGATCCCCACATTCTTCCCCGTACAGCTCATTAAAAAGCTTAAAATCATCCAGATCAAGATACATCAGAGCTATCTTCTGCTCTTCTTTCCAGTTCTCCGCCAGAAACTTTTTAAAATATCCCCTGTTATAAAGCCCTGTCAGTTCATCATGGATCGATATCTGATATACTTCCTGATAAGTGCTGATATTCTTAAGGCACACACCCGCATACACACCAATTCTCCAGTAATAATCTCTCTCTAAATAATTTAATCTGGTTCTTTTCTCCGATTTTATATAGATAAATCCCTGTATCTCATCATCATACTTCATCAATGAAATCTCAGAGCACTCACCTGCCCCCGATCTTTCCAGCATAGCCGTGATTTCATCCTGCTCTGCCTGATCCGGCATCTGTCCACCGGCTGTTTTTACAACCGTAAACTTTTCTCCATTTTTGATAAAAACAAAGATGTCCTTTACTGGAAACATCTCATTTACCACATCAACCAGCAGCTTAAACAGATCTTCCTGCCGTAATATAAACGCCGACTCATTCTGAAAACAACGTAATATCTCGATCTGCTTTCTGTTCTGCCTCTGCATGATTCCCTCTGCCATTTTTCTTGCCAAATAAAATACAAACAACGACCATCCTGTAAATCCAAGTACGAGCACTATAACTTTTTGCTGTATTTCCGGCAATACACTGCCAAGATACCACTCCGCATTGTGATTAAAATTGAACACAGGAAGAAGACTGACCGCCAGTGCAACCGAGTAGATACATCCGATCACGATACGGTTCGAGATATCAAACAGATACTTGTGCCACATGATATATAACAGGCACAATGCCATAAAAATACCGCCCAGCATATCATACGGGAAAAAATTACCCGGCAGTGCAACAAAAAGATTGCCTGTCAAAATTGCAACTGTTCCAAGCAGCAGTGGAAATAATTTCTTTCGTTTTTCAAATTTATTGCCGATTGCCCTGTGCGCCAAAACTGTCGTATAGACGATCACACCTGCCTCCGCAGCTGCAAATAAATAACTTCCCCAAGATAGATGACAGGCATATCCAATGCTTCCATCTGCATACCGGATAATATCCGGTTCCGGGATAAATACTTCTGTGACAACATTGATCCCCATTGCCACCACAGTAGCTATGCAATATCCGGTCAGGAAACCATTCTTTTTGATCTCCAACATATAAAATAAAAATGCATACATAAAAATCGGTACCGTCAAAAATCCGAATACCGACACATGAAACCAGAACCGCATCCCCGGCATGATCTGCATACGCATCATTACTACACCGCCAGTCCAGATCAGACAGGATAAAAGAATCTGTCTGAAATACCTGACCGGTTTTGCATCCCCGGCATTCAGGAATGAAAAAAATATAAATAAAAAACAGAAAAACGCTCCGATTGGAACTCCAATATATAAACTATCCAGCGTCAAAGCCGTTTCCTCCAAATTGAATGTAAAATTTTTCAAAATCAATCATTATATTCATGTGCAAAATCGGCACATGATCCAATTCACAATTCGTCAATCATACAAGCATGTTGACTCTCTCTCTCATTATAGCATATTTTAACCTGCAATTCCATTTTTTTCCATCATCCATCATCTTTTTGATGGGAATCCATCATCTTTTTGATGGATTTGCATACACTAACAGGGATTAAATCTGTTTTTTAATGGAGTGACCTTATGTGCGGAATTGCAGGATTTTGCAGCCTGAAACGCTGTTATACGGACAGACAGTCCTTTTGGGAAAATATACTGGTGTCCATGCACGAAAAACTCATCCACCGCGGCGGTGATGCTTCCGGCATTTATCTGACACCTCATGCCGGTCTGTCACATCAGAGACTTTCTATCCGTGATATCACGCACGGTGCACAGCCTATGATACGTCACCGGGACGGGGCAGATTATGCCATCGTCTACAATGGGGAGATCTATAATACCGATGAACTGATCCCGGAGCTTACTGCTGCCGGATATAATTTTCTCACAACATCCGACACGGAAGTGATCTTATATGCCTACATGCATTTCGGTGCTTCCTTTGTCTCCCGCTTAAATGGAATCTTTTCCTTTGCCATCTGGGACGGTGCCGCAAAACAGCTTTTTCTCTACCGCGACAGAGTAGGGACAAAGCCGCTTTTTTATCACGCAAAAGACGGTGAGCTTGTCTTTGCCTCAGAGCCAAAAGCACTGTTCTGCTTTCCGGATCTTTCACCCGCTATTACCGAAAACAGCCTGAGAGAACTGCTTGCGGTCGGGCCGGCGCGCACCCCCGGATGTGGGGTTTTTCAGGATATCTATGAAGTTCTACCCGGACATTACCTGTGTTTTGATGCCATGGGGCTCTCCGATACCACCTACTGGGATCTGAAATGTCTGCCCCACACGGACTCCTACGAGGACACCGTGGCACATGTATCTTTTCTCATGCGCGATACCGTAAAACGGCAGATGATCTCCGATGTGCCGGTCTGTACCTTTTTATCCGGGGGCATCGATTCAAGCATCGTCACAGCCCTTGCTGCCGCTTACCAGAGGGAACACGGTGAAGTCTTAAATACGTTTTCCTTTGACTTTACGGAAAATGATATTTATTTTAAGTCCAATGCCTTTCAGCCGGAACGCGATCTTCCCTATGTAAACTGCATGTTAGAGCACTGTAAAACCAGTCATACTTACCTGGAATGCACCCAGGAAACGCTCGCCGACATGCTCTATGCTGCCGTGGACGCAAAGGATATGCCTGGCATGACAGACGTCGATGCCTCCTTACTTTACTTTTGTTCTCTGGTCAAAAAACAAAACAAGGTCACACTGACCGGGGAATGTGCCGATGAAATCTTCGGCGGATACCCGTGGTTTTACCGCCCGGAACTGATGAACCGGGATGGTTTTCCGTGGTCTGCGGATATCGATGCCCGTACTGCCTTTCTTGATGATGATGTTATGAAAAGCCTTGATCTCTCTTCTTACTCCCATGCAAGGTATGAAGAATCCCTGAAAAAAACACCGCATCTTCCGGATGAAACCGCCGAAGAATACAGACGCCGTGAGATCGCCTACCTGAATATCAAATGGTTTATGCAGACACTGCTCGACCGCATGGACCGCACCAGCATGTATTCCGGTCTTGAGGCGAGAGTCCCCTTTGCAGACCACCGTATCATCGACTATGTGTACAATGTTCCATGGAAAATGAAATACCAGAACGGTGTGGAAAAGGCTCTGCTTCGTGATGCCTTCCGCGATCTTCTGCCGCCGGAACTATTGCACCGCAAAAAAAGTCCTTACCCGAAAACCTACCATCCGGGTTATGAAAAGATCCTGATCGCGCGGATGACGGATATTTTAGCAGACAGCAATGCTCCTATCCTTCCGCTTATCGATAAAAAGAAAGCAAAAAAATTCATGGAAGCACCAAAAGAATACGGAAAGCCGTGGTTCGGGCAGCTTATGGCTGGTCCACAGCTTCTGGCTTACTTTATCCAGTTTAATTACTGGATGCAAAAATATCATCTTTCTGTGTGACAGAAAAAACACCCCGGTGCTTTTACTTTGTCCGGGGTGTTTTTTGTATATTATGATTCTAAAACTTTTCTGTGTTTTTTCTGATACACCCTGCATACCAGCACTGCGATCAGTGTCCCCGTGATCATTCCGGCAAGAACGTCCGTCGGATAATGCACTCCGACATAAAGTCTTGAAAACATGATCAGAAATGCCAGGATCAAAGCCGGCACCCCGATCTTCCCTGGGCATGTCAGAAAGATCACAACAGCCGCTGCAAAAGAACTGCCGGTATGCCCGGATGGAAATGAAAGATCCCTCTGCGCTTCTATGATACGCTGCAGTCCATCCACAGCCTCATAAGGCCTTGTTCTGGCGACCAGATTTTTTAAAATGAGATTATTAACGATCAGAGATCCCAACAGGGAACACGTCATGAGCACACCTGTTCTCCGCATCTTTTTTACAAGTAAAAATACGATTGCAAGAGCAATCCAGATCCATCCCGCATCGCCTAAATGCGTAATAAATGTCATGACCGGCGTCAGAACAGCATTCCTCACATGCTCCTGGATCCACAATAAAATATTCCCATCTAACTGCAATAAAACATCCATCTTATGTATTACCCCGTTTTTTTATGTTTTTACATACATTTTATGTTTCTACTGCTGCCCCGTCAATACTTTGTTGAGCAGATCGGCAAGCGGTACCATCGCATTTTTTGCCTCCGCCAGTGTATTTGTCTGCGCCCCCACCTCGATCAGAAGTGTCTTCGGGCAATAGTGCATATTGTAGCGGTATCCCTTCAGATAAATTCTTCTGGTAAATCCCGGGTAATATTCTGCCGCCTTTAACTGCATCTGGAACGATATCGCCAGATTATCTGCAATATAAGGATTATAAAGATATTCGATATCGCCTGTTTTCGTCGTGCGGCTCAATCCATTAAAAAACATGATCTGCGCCATCGGCACGCCGTTTTGTTCCGTAACCAGTCTCGTATTGTTTCCGACTCCGTCACGGTGCAGATCGATCACAACCTCAATGCTTTTATTTTCCGCTAAGATCTGTTCTAACGCAGGGCCTGCTTTTGCATAGGCATGATCGCGGTCTCCGACATCATACTGCCCGGTGTGATGGATCACGGAAAAGCCATATTTTTGTGTCAGAAGCTCCGTCAGATAATCACCGACACCGACGACCGACATGGATGCATCACCCGGAACGGAATCCGCATACCCTTCCTGTGAATGCGTATGATAGATCAGTATCTGCGGTGTGGACGCATCATGGCTCAAACGTACATCCTTTCCGAGCAGGGCATCCGCATTGAGCTGTGCGCTCCCGATCGTCGTCGTATTGTCCACCTGATAAAAATTCTGGATCAGATAATCAAAATCATTCAGCTTTTCCCTTGCAAATGTCACTGCTTTGATGTCTGCCACAGCGGAAGCTGCCTGACTGTCTGCTGCACCTGCCTCTGCAATCTGTGCCTGCTGATTTTCTGCTGCATCTGCCTCTGCCGGCTGCTCTCCGGTGTTCTCCGCCACACCTGGCTCTGCCGGCTGCCCTCCGGTGTTCTCTGCTGCACCTGCATCCGCCGTCTGTCCTCCTGCATCTTTTTCATCTGACAGGCTCGTACCATCTGCGCTTCCGACCGATGGTATCACTTCCCCCGTCTTTTCATCCACATAATTTTCATCTGCAGCCTCCCGCGCCAGAATTGCCTCATAAGAGAGATCACTCTCGATCTGCGTCTGGTATGATCCACTTTCAGGTTCATAGTTTTCCCCGTAAAAAAGCACATCGATCACTTTCTCCACAAAAGACCACTCCGTCTCATCTTTTACACTGTAAGACAAACCGGGCAGATAAAAATCAAGTACTTTTTCGCAGCAGCTTTTTGCCCCCTCTTCTCCAAGCTTTGCAAAGAAAGATCTGTTTGTCTGTAAAAGTATTCCAATGACAGCCAGCAGCAATCCCCCCAGCCAGACGGCACCATTTATTTTTTTCTTTTTTAAATGTCGATAACGATAAGCATACATACTACACTGTATGCACTTCTATTTTTCATTATACCATGAAGCTTTGCTTCTTGATCGTGATCTGCATGAGTTTCGCCCGGCAGTCTTATTTTACTATAATCCCGCCTGTCTATTATGCCGGCAGTCCTTCCCCCATAAATGCAATATTGATGCCTTCCGAGATCGTGTAGCTTAATCTTTTGACCGACTCATCAATATCTTTTGGCGTCACAAACATCGCATTTAAATTCGGTGAGAGAAGTTCCCGGATCAGTTCATATTTTTCTCCATCGTTTAACTCTTTTAACGAATCCCCAAGCATATCAAATGCCTTGCTCTGGCTCATCGCAGCGATCAGGTTAAACATTGTGTCATTGACGATCGTTGCAGCATCCACAACTGTCGGTATCCCGATTGATATCACGGGAATCCCAAGGCTTTTTTTATTCAGTCCGTGTCTATGGTTTCCAACCCCGCTGCCCGGATTGATCCCGGTATCCGTGACCTGAATCGTCCGGTTTAACCGCTTGGTGCTGCGCGCCGCCAACGCATCAATGACAATGACCAGATCAGGTTTTGTCTCATCGATGATTCCATGAATGATCTCAAGACTTTCCATTCCCGTCTGCGCCATAACTCCCGGGACAATACTGCTGATCCGGTTCACATTTTTTTCTCCGAAAGCATACTTTCCATACTCTTTTACAATGTGTCTTGTGATAAAAAGATTGTCCACCACACGCGGGCCTAGTGCATCCGGCGTAACTTCACGGTTTCCAAGTCCAACGACCAGCACCGACAACTCCTCATTTTTTTCCTGGATCAACTGACGGATGATCTTCGCAAGCTGTACGGATATCTCTCTGTGATAGTCTTCATCCTCCTCATCCATATTTCCCGCCTCGATCGTTATATAGGTTCCCTTGGGTTTTCCCATCGTCTTTGCACCGTTTTCCGTCTCAATGACCACTGTGCTGACTGTGATATTTTTGTCAACTTTCTCTTCTAAGAAACGGACTCCCTTCAGATCAACATGATCTTCCTGCATTTTTTCCTGCGTTTCAAGCGCTAAATCCGTTCGTATCTGATACATAAATTTTCCCCCATATTCCAATGCCCTGCTCCGGCATCTGTTATCTTTGCCTATATTATTTCTGGTCTGAAAAAAAATTATCCATAATTTCTCATTATTTTACTGTTTTACACTTGACAACCACAAAAACCTGCCCTATAATATACCAGTATGTTTACATTGAACTGTCCGTGTCCGGCTTTAATGTAACAATCATGAACAATAACGATTACAAATTGGAGGTGTACGGATTGGCTAACATTAAATCTGCAAAAAAAAGAATTTTAGTAACAGAGACAAGAGCTGCTAGAAACAAAGCGATCAGAAGCGAAGTGAAAACTTCTATTAAAAAAGTTGAGGCTGCAGTAGCTGCAAACGATAAAGAGGCTGCAAAAGCTGCTTTAACAGTTGCTATCTCAACTATCGAGAGCGCTTCTTCTAAAGGAATTTACCACAAGAACAATTCTGCCAGAAAAGTTTCCCGTTTAACAAAACTTGTTAACGGTTTAGCTTAATTTTTGAAACATAGATAAAAACATATATGCGGCCTTAACCCAGCCGCATAATAAAAACACCAGTACCGTCATACTGGTGTTTTTTTGATTCATAGGAATTTACGTACTATGAATCAAAAAGCCCTCCGGGCGGGATCGCACTGCGTCGGAGATGAATTATGTCGCGAAGCGACCCGCCGCAGGCGGGGAATCCTGTGAAACAGAATTCTTTTTATGTTATTTTTCTGACCGGCTGTACTTCATAATAAAAAGCTCTACCGCCATCTGATCATTCATGCGTCCTGTTTTTACGGACTCCTCTAAGTCAGCTCCATCATAAAGCGCCCTCTTTAACTGCGCCATTGTAAATCCTTTTGCCTGTGAAATATTCCGTTTTACCGCAAACGGCGGGATTCCCGCATTTTTGGCAATCGACTGATTGTCCATTCCACGCCCTGCCATATCACGCACATTTAAAAGGATCTGAAACTGTCTGGTAATCAGAAACATAATGCGCATCGGAGGTTCTTTTAATGTCAGAAGATCATAATACAGATCCAGTGCCTTCCGCTGGTTATGCTCGGCGATTGCATTGACCATCTCAAATATCTTATTGGTCGTCTGTTCCGTCGTGACTGCCATCACATCTTCCGCCGTGATCACATCCCGGTCTAAGGCATAACAGATCAGCTTTTCTAACTCCCTGTCAATATTTCCCATATCTGTTCCTGTCCTGCTTAAAAAAAGCTGCATCACGGATCCGGTGATGTTTTTTCCTTCTTTTTTTAATCTGGTCAAGATCCAGCGCGTCAAAAGTTCCTCGCTCTGTGCTGAAAACTCTACGATCTTCCCATTATTTTTGACCGTTTTGTACATCTTCGAACGCTTGTCCACTTCCTCTTCCACAAAAATAAAATGTGTCGCCGGTGCCACCTGCGTGAGATATTCAGCAAGATCCTCACAGGAACTTTTAAAAAATCCGCTGTCCTCGATCAATATCACTCTCCGGTCTGCAAAAAAAGGCAGTGTTTCGGCAAGATCAATCACTTCTTTCGGATTGATATTCTTTCCCTCAAACGTCGTAAAATTCATGTTGTCATCCGGCGCTGCCATTGCATTTTTCAATTTGTCTTTATACTGCTTTTTTAAATATGCTTCCGTTCCATACAGCAGGTAGATCTGTTTGAAATTTCCGCTTCTGATATCATCATCGATCGTTTTCATTTTATCTGATTCCTTTTTATCACTTATCCAGATACAAAGCACTGATATTGCATTACACTTCGCTGCATTTTCGCTGCATCGAATTACGCAGCGCTGCACTACGCAGCTTTGTACTAAGCTGCATACCACAGTATAGCATACATTACCTGACAAATACAAACCGCTTGTCCGGAAGTAAAAATTTTTGTACTGCCAGCTTATTTTTCTTTAACCGGGTCACTGTGATCTGTCCACCCTCCATCGTGTAAAACAGTGCACTCCCCGTATCCCGGATATTTTCAACCGCCACCCTGCCCGGATGTCCGTATCGGTTCTTTTCTGCGCAGGAAATGACCGAAATCCGTGGCGAAACCGCATCCAGAAAACTTTTTGTGTTCGAATATTTTGAACCATGGTGCGCCGCCTTGTAAAAATCTATGTCATTGATTCCTCCCCATTTTAAAATCTGTTTTTCCTGCTCCTCCCCGATATCTCCGGTAAATAATGCTGAAAAACCTTTTTCCTCATACAATAATACCAGTGATTCCCCATTCTTATCAGTACTTATTTCACTTCTCTGTTCATCTCCCACATGGTACTCCGGCGAAATAGCTGTTATCTTTGCGCTTCCAGAAAAAAGTGTATCTTTCCGGCTCATCATACAGATTTCTGTTCCATGTTCTTTTGCCAGTGAAACCAGCTTTTCATAGCTCTCATCCCGCATCATCCCCCGGAAGAGCACCAGATTCCTGATCCGGTATCCCTCATCAAAAATCTCCGACAAACCGGAGATATGATCCTGATCCGTATGGGAAACAAACCAGTAGTCAATCTCTTTCACACCGTTTGACTTTAAATACGGCAGGATACGGTACTTTCCCACACTCTGCACATTTGTACTGCCACCATCTATAAAAATATCATAGCCGCTGTCTGTATGCAGATAAATCCCGTCTCCCTGTCCGACATCAAGCACAGTAAGTTTCATCCCTTGTGAAACTGGTGTAAACAAAAAAACAAGCAGTCCCAACCCACAGGCAAACAAACTCCACTCCATTCCCCGGTAACTCTTTCTTCTCTTTTGCCTTCCGTTTTCTTCTGTCATCTGCTGCATTTCTTTCTGCCGCTTTGTCACATGAGAAAGCAAAAAAAGTCCCACGGCAAGCAGCAGATAGTATACGGTAATTTTTACTGCGGATGGTTTTCCGGTAATCAGCAACGCATGAGGCAGACCCGATGCGATCGTGCAAATTTTTTCATAACCGCTTAAAATCACATGGCACGGCAGCAATACGATATGCACGAGTACTGCCTGCGGCATCACCGCACACCCCAGCAGACCCCCGGCAATTCCGGACGCCAGTACAATTCCAACAAACGGCAGCACAAGCAGATTCAGCAGCATCGCATATACCGGGATTTCATAAAAATACCATGCCGTAACCGGCAGTATCACAAGCTGAAGCACGAATCCTGTACCAATTTTTTGCAGCACCGCATGCCTCTGGTATGCGCTCTGCACAATTTTTCCAGCCCATACCACACCAAGCACCGCAATAAAAGAAAGCTGAAATCCCGCATCATATAACGCAAACGGCTGCTTCCATAAAATGAGCAGTGCGGTAAAACCCATTGCATTTAGGGAATCATAACTTCGCCCCACCGCCTGCCCAAGCAGAAGAATGCAAAACATACTGACCGCACGGAACGACGAATATCCCATTCCGGTCATCATGCCATATAAGATCATAAACACTGCCGCAAAAATTCCCGATCCCCAGAAACCAAAGCTCCCTTTTCGCAGCAATCGGTACAATGTCATGCCGATTACTGCGATATGTAATCCCGATATCGCCAGAATATGTGAGATCCCGGCGGTGCGGTAAAGCTGTTTTACCTCCGCATCCAGAAGATTTTTTTCTCCGAGCAGCATCGTACTTAAAACTCCACCCTCCCGCACGCCAAGTGCCTGTTCATACACCCCTGCCAGATGATATTTCCATTGATACATTTTCTCCGCAATAAGATTCGCTTTTCCGTATGCAGACACTTCATCCACATCACTTACGGCAAATGCGGTCCCACGCGCCTTATAATAAGCCGCCTGATCAAAATTTCCCTCATTGCGTGCCCGGTTAAATAATTTTATTTTTCCATGTAAAACAAGCGTTTGTCCGATAGAACAGGTGTCGGACTCACCATAGATGATGATGCTTGCAGATATGCGCTGCCATTCACTGATTTTAGAATCCTGTCTGATCTGACAGGATGATAGATTGTATAAATACTGTTCGTTTTTTTGCTCTTTGCCGGTGAGTTTCCCCTTTAAAAGGATCTCTTCCCCATCTTCCAAATACGGCAGATATTGATTTTGTTCCGCCTGCACAACCCCGCAGTGATGCCAGCCCAAAAATAATGCTGCGACAGAACATACCGCCATACACCACCGCCGTTTCCGAACCGGATATCTGTCACTCTCCGGCATCCCTCTGTCATGTCCTGTCACGATTGCAGGCCAGAGCAGAATTCCAAAAAATAAAAGCCAGAACGTCCACGGCTTTCCATACACGGCAATGGAAATACCGCAGATAAACCCTGCTGCCATTTCAAGAAATGGTCTTTTCCCCAATTTATTCCTCCTCTGTTACTCCTGTCTCTTCCAATGAAACGACGTAATCAAGATTTCTGTCATACATGTCGCTCAATTTAAAATTATCACGGTAAGTGCCACTGGTATCCCCATTGACCGAGATCTGTACTTTACTGATCGTAGACAATTCTGTCAGGGAATCCACGATTGAATAGATGACAACCGCCTCATTCACCTGATAATCCTGATTTTTAAAGTTTTCATCCAGACTCACATAGCAGACACCGTCCACCACGGATACATTGATCAGTTTCGTTCCCGCCGGAATCGCAGATTTTGCCCCCTCTGTCTGCGGTCCCTCCAAAAGCTGTTCCATGATCAGTTTTTCCATCGACACGTTGCTGCTGTAATAGACATCGCTTCTTGTCTCCTCCACCAGTCCGTCACCGGTTTCATTTGCAAAATAAAGTTTTAATGTCGTACATTGGATTGAATTGATCTGTTCTCCCGGATTCTCAATAAAACTGTCCTGATTCATGCTTCCGACAATATTGCCCCTGATATCCGTAAGCGGTGCATCTGCCACATAAAATGATACACAGTCCACCCCTGGAATCTGTGTCATGGTAAGAACCACCGCAGCACGGCACAATACTTCTTCAACCTCCGTCATACTGCTGTAATCCGCATCAAAATGGATCGAGAGCATCACGCCGTCAAGCGAATAATCGGTAACCTCCACTCCGTTTGGTATCGGTTTGCGGTACTCAACATTGTCAGAATCTGAGCTTAACTTTGCTAAAAATTCTTTGATCATCCCATCCGTATCCGAAGCCTCCGGCTCATAGGGAACATCTACGATCTTTGTTTTGTCCTTATTCAGATATTCGATATTATATTCGCTGCTCACTTCATCATTTCCGCATCCAGCCAGCAAAAAGACTGCCAGAATACATCCTGACAACAGCACAATGATTTTTTTATCCATAATCTGACCTTTCATTTTCAATAGATCCAATCTGTTATGAAATATAATTGAGCGGAATACGAACATTAAAGATCGTTCCCTCTCCCTCTGTACTGAACACCTTGATCGCACCACGGTGCATCAGTACTGCATTCCGCGTGATGGCAAGACCAAGTCCGGTTCCACCGATCTCCCTGGAGTGTGACTTGTCCACACGGTAAAAACGTTCATAAATATGTCCTAACGAATCTTCCGGTATTCCGATTCCGGAATCCTCTACTTTCAGGTAAAAATATTGATGATCCGCATTCAGCGAAACATGTACCCAGCCGTCTTCCTTGTTGTATTTGATCGCATTTTCAATCAAATTGGTAAACGCCAGAGTAATCTTTACCTCGTCAACATCTGCGCTGACCGGGCGGAAACTTTCAAGCACAAGCTCCACTTTCTGCTTGTCCGCGATCGGACGCAGACGTTTTAAGATCTGCTCTAACAGTTCATTGATATTGATATTTGTGATATTCAGATCTCCCGCTGCCTTGTCCATCTTGACTAATGAAAGCAGGTCATTGATGATCTTCGTCTCACGGTCCACCTCATTGCCAATATCTCCCATAAACTCTTTGTAGAGTTCGATCGGGGCATCCTCCATGCTGTTGATGGAATCCGCCAGCACCTTCATGGAAGTAAGCGGTGTTTTTAATTCATGTGACACATTCGACACAAACTCCTGTCTGGAATCATCTAGCACCTTCATTCTTCCAAGCATTTTATTAAATTTCTCACTGATCAGCTTCGTCTCTGTATAATCATTGACAGAAAGCGCATCCTCGCCATAACCCGTCTGGATCTCATCAATTGATTTTGACATCTTATGAAACGGTCTTACCATCTGTCCTGCAATGATGACGCTTGCGAAAATAACTGTAAAAATGCAGATCAGTTCAATGATCCTCGTGTTCGTTGCAAGATAATCCAGGTTCAGGCTGATACTGTCCGTTGACACGCTCACCATCATGACACCTATCACCTGTCTGCTTTCATTTTCCTGATCCGTGCGCACAAGTGGTATTGTCATCTCAATATAACGATATTTTGAATCATATTTCGTAATCTCCTCCCCGTAAAAGCTTTTGATGACTTCCTCTGAGATGATCGTCTTTTTTTCATCAAGCTTATAAGTATCTTTCACTACCTGAAAGGTGTCACTGATGATCATGACACGCCCGTCATAGATAGTGGAAAGCTGCTCGAGCTGTGCGTTAATGGTAGGAGAACCGGAATTTTCCAGATAATCATTTGACACGATCTGATTCGCTAAAATCTTTGCCTGGCTTAAGATTTCGCTGGTTCGAAGTGAAACAGCCCTGTTTTCATAAGAATTGAGCATCCCGATCCGCAAAAGAACACATGGGATCACGCCTATAAGAATAAGTAAAAGAACCAGCCTGAATCTCAGGCTGTTCATAAAATCTGTAAATTTTTTTAATTTTGTCATGGCTGCACCTTACTAATTCTGAGAATAATAATACCCAACGCCCCATTTGGTATGCACATACTTCGGCTCGCTCGGATTGCTCTCGATCTTTTCTCTCAGACGCCGCACATGAACATCTACCGTACGCACATCTCCCGGATATTCGTATCCCCACACAAGATTCAAAAGATTCTCCCTGCCGTAGACTTTGTTCGGGTTGTTGACAAGAAGCTCTAACAGATCAAACTCTTTCGCGGTAAGATTCACTTCTTTCCCTAAAATAAAGAGTCTTCTGCTCTCACAGTCTAATTTCAGATCACCTGCTTCTATGACTTTGCTGTCCTCTTTTTTCGGCTGGCTCGCCGCAGTACGCCGCATGATCGCTTTAATTCTTGCCTTTACCTCAAGGATATTAAACGGTTTTGTGATGTAATCATCTGCACCGTACTCTAACCCTAAGATCTTATCCATGTCATCTCCCTTTGCGGTGAGCATGACGATCGGCATATTCGAAAACTCCCTGATATGCTGGCATACCTCAAATCCATCCATCTTCGGAAGCATGATATCAAGAAGCACCATGTCATAGGCATTTTCCGTTGCCATCTTTAATGCTTCCTCCCCGTCATATGCGCAGTCCACTTCCATTCCGTCCTGCTCAAGACTGAACCGGATTCCCTTTACAATTAACTTTTCATCATCTACAACAAGAACCTTTTTTGCCATTTTACTTCACCTTTATATGATCTTTTATTCGATTATAAACGCCCTCTTTGATCCCCTCTACCTGCTTGATCTCCTCCACAGAAGAAAAAGAACCATTTTTCTCACGGTAACGGATAATACTGTCCGCCTTGGTCTGACCGATTCCGGAAAGCGTCATAAGCTCCGCTGCAGTTGCCAGATTAAGATCTATTCTGCCATCTGAATCTTGGGCTGTTTCGCCATCCACTCCCGTCTCCGTTCGTTCCCCTGCTTCTTCTAAACCATCCTTAGCAGCTTCCTCCTGCGTCAGAATGCGTACCATCTCTCCGTCCACGATCTCCCGCGCCTGATTGACAGACTCCTCTGCCGCATCCTCCGTCAGACCGCCGGCTGCCTCAATTACCTCATAGAGTCTCGCATTTTGCGTGACCTCATAAACTCCCGGTGTATTTACCGCCCCGCAGATATATACAAAACATTTTTCAGTCTGTATGCCGTTCTCCTCCGATATCTGCGTGTCATCCGTCTCAGGTACTGCCTCACTCCGCTGCGTTTCTGCCACGGATGTCTCCGATTGAAAATAGACGTTTTCTTTCTCTCCACATGCAGCTGCCAACAGGCAAATGCATGAAAAACATAGTACTTTTATAAATTTTTTCGTCATAAGCGTCTCCTTCTTCATTATTCCAGAAGGAGTCCTCAATGCCCACTCTCTATATTTTAACGAAATTTTTCATTTATTACAAGAGTGTATAAAATTTATTTCATTTATTTTTACAAAATTTAAAAATATTCGGCAATTTTTTCCTTTAACCCTACCCAGAAATCTTTTGCATCCTGGGAATCCGGCAGTAAAACGGCATCCTCGTATGCCTGATAAGCGGTTTTTTCCGCATCATCTGCAGTCTGTGATAAAAATACCGAATAATGACCACTCATATCATGCAGTCTGTCTGTAAGCCGCACTGTTACAAAATCTGCAAAATCCGCTGCCTGATCCGTATTTTTTGAAAAATCATTGACAACAAACATATCCGTAGATGCACATCCGATAGAAGGAAGTTCCTCATTCAGTGCCGGGATCTCCATCACAGAATAAGATATATCGTCTAATTTTTGCAGGGAATCTGTGTTTACAAACGCACAGAGTGTTTTTCCGGCTTTAAAATGTTCTAAAATGCTGTCCATGGAGACTGAATTGATGTCTAAGGAAAATGATCCTAAAATGGTTTCAAAGTATTCAAGATCTTTCTGATACAGATCTTCATCATAGGCCACATTCATCGTTTCCGGCGCCGTTTTCTCAAACGTTACACTGTTTCCAACGAACGGGAAATCGTAAAATGCATCATTTACATCCCACTCTAACAGGTATTCCACATTTTCTCCCGGTTCATTCTCATTAGAATAATCAATGATCGCCTGCAGTGACTCCGGCTGGTTTTCAAAATATCCGTTCTGATAAACAAACACATTTGCATCGTAACTGAGCGGATATCCAATCATTTTATCCTCATAGGTGGAAGCTTTCACTGACTTTTGGGATGCCCCCTCATAAGATCCTCCATCCTCATTTTCCATGGCAAGACCATATAAATATGCCTCCTCAAGTTCATCGCCATTTAACAGATAAACATCCGGATAATCCTCTCCCTGCATGGTATTGTCGTAAATCATCCCGATATAATCCAGAGTATCCTGACATTTGAAAGCTGCCTTCACACCCGTCTGTTCAAAATACTGTCTGGCTGCATATTCAAAAAAATCTTCATAAGATGGATCTTCATACCACACGGTCAGGTCTGTATCTGCCAGATCGTATGCATCTGTTTTCACATCCGGCTGTTTTCCTTCTGTGCCCGGTTCTTCTGCCTGCAACGGAAATGTCGTCTCTTTTACAGGCTGTTTTGAAACGACACCAGCCATAATGGCTGCTCCTGCGCAAACCACTATGGCTGCAATTACACTTCTCTTTTGTATGTTCTTCATAATCCCATTTTCCTATTCCTCGTTTTACGACAACAGACTGCACACATCCGCGTGCAGTCTATGATTCCTTACATCTGATCCAATGCTTTTTTCAGTTTTCCGATCATCTCATCCACATGTTGTTTCTCGATGATGAGCGGTGGTACAAAACGGAGTACGTCTGAACCTGCCGTGATCACAATCAGTCCTTCCTCCAGTGCCTTTGCAGCGATCTGTCCGACCGGCTTTTCGGATACCACACCCTGCATCAGTCCAAGTCCCCTGCGTGCTGTCAGAAAATCGTAGGAAGCTACCAGTTCATCTAATTTTTCTTCCAGATATGGTGTGATTTCTTTCACATGGTCTGTGATGTGGTCGCGCTCCATCATCTCAAGCACCTTATCAACTGCAGCACCGACAAATGGGTTTCCGCCGTAAGTCGTTCCATGATCGCCCGGTTTTAAAGATTTTTCTGCCACCTTTTCGGTCATCAGGAATGCTCCGACCGGAACACCGCAGCCAAGCGCTTTTGCACTTGTCATGATATCCGGTTTCACACCGTAATGCTGCCATGCAAACATCTCACCGGTCCGTCCCATACCGCACTGGATCTCATCTAAGATCAGAAGAATATCATGCTCATCGCAGAGTTTCCGGACACCTTCCATAAATTCTTTTGTTGCCGGATAAATACCGCCCTCGCCCTGTACTGTCTCAAACAGGATCGCGCATGTCTTGTCCGTGATCCGTTTTTTCACGCTGTCAAGGTCATTGTAGTCTGCAAATTTCACACCCGGCATTAACGGTTCAAACGGTTCCTGATAATGTTTATTTCCGGTGACGGAGAGTGCTCCGATACTTCTTCCATGGAAAGAATGATTCATTGCAACGATCTCATGTCCTGCATGTCCGTCTCTCGTGTAAGCGTATTTTTTTGCTGCCTTGATTGCACCTTCGATTGCCTCTGTACCACTGTTGGTAAAGAACACACGATCCATCCCGCTCGCTTTTTTCACACGCTCTGCTGCATGGATGATTGGCACATTGTAATACAGGTTTGATGTATGCATAATCTTATCGATCTGTGCTTTTAAGGCATCCCCATACTCTTTGTTGCCGTATCCAAATGCCTGCACTGCGATGCCTGCCGCAAAATCCAGATATTCTTTTCCGTCTGTATCATACAGATAAACACCCTCACCGTGGTCTAATACCAGTGAAAAACGATTGTATGTGTGGAGGATATTTTCCTCCGCCTCATTGATATATCCTTCTTTATTCATGATAAAACTTCGTCTCCTTATCTCCTAAAATGGCAGTTCCAATTCCGCGGTTCGTAAAGATTTCAAGAAGCAGGCAGTGTGCGATACGTCCGTCTAAGATATGTACTCTTGAAACACCGTTCTCGATCGCATCGATACAGTTGTTTAACTTCGGAAGCATGCCGCCGCCGATAAATCCGTCCCCGATCAGTTCTCTCGCCTCTGATACACGAAGCTCGGAGATCAGTGTATCTTTGTCTTTCGGATCTTTGTAAACGCCCTCGATATCGGTTAAAAATGCAAGTTTTTCAGCTTTTACCGCTTTTGCGATCGCACATGCCGCATCATCGGCATTGATATTATAGCTGTTGTATTCTGCATCCATTCCTACCGGGCAGATGATCGGGAGAAAATCTTTTTCCAGCAGATCATATAAAATCTGCGGATTTACCTCTGTGATCTCACCGACAAAACCGATATCCTCACCATTTGAGTATTTCTTTTCTACTTTTAACAGTCCACCGTCTTTTCCGCTGATGCCGACTGCATTGACGCCAAGCTCCTGTACCAGTGTCACCAGTGATTTATTGACCTTATTTAACACCATCTCGGCGATCTCCATGGTTGCCTCGTCCGTTTTGCGGAGTCCATTGATAAATACAGGCTCCATGCCGACTTTGCCAACCCATTTACTGATTTCTTTGCCACCGCCATGCACGATGATCGGCTTGAATCCAACCAGTTTTAACAGGGTGACATCCTGGATGACGTGTTTTTTTAATTCTTCATCTACCATGGCGCTTCCACCATATTTTACCACAATGATCTTACGGTTGAAACGCTGTATGTATGGAAGTGCTTCGATGAGCACTTCGGCTTTCTGCAAAAGTTCCTTCATATTGTTATCTTCCATTAGTTTGGTTCTCCTCTATAAAATCTTGATATTGCCGTACGAAACTCTGATTCAGGTTGTGTTTGCTGTGGCCGCAGCAGCGCCAGTTTTTTGAAGAGTTTCGCGTTGGCCTCATATCTGCCTGCCTATGAGCGGTAATCGGCGTTAATTTTTACATAGTCGTAGGTTAAGTCGCAGCCCCAGGCGGTAGCCTGTGCAGCACCCATTTTGATGTCGGCGATGGCGGTGACTGCGGGTTCGGATAAGATTTTGGTTGCTTCTTCTTCGCTGTAGTCGACGGCGACTCCGTCTTTGATGATCTGCATTTTTCCTGCAGCACTCTCGAAGAATAAGTCTACTTTTTCCGGATCAAACTGTGCGCCGGAGTAGCCCATGGCACAGAGGATTCTGCCCCAGTTTGCATCGTGTCCGTAGATGGCTGCTTTGGTGAGGCTTGATGTGATGACGGATTTGCTTAAGATCTTTGCCTGCTCTTTTGTCTCGGCACCGATTACTTTTACCTCAAACAACGCAGTTGCTCCCTCTCCATCTCCTGCCATCTGTTTTGCGAGTGTCTCATTTACAAAGCGGAGCGCCTTTGTAAAGGTCTCATAATCCGCATTTTTCTCAGTAATTTTTGTATTCTCTGCCATTCCGTTTGCCAACAGGAGACAGGTATCATTTGTGGAGGTATCGCCGTCCACGGAGATCATGTTATAGGTATCTTCCACGTCCGCTTTTAATGCCTCTAACAGCAGCTCCTGTGAAATTGCAGCATCGGTTGTCACAAAACTTAACATGGTACACATATTCGGATGGATCATGCCGGAACCTTTGCACATGCCGCCGATTGTGACGGTTTTGCCGGAAAGCTCAATCTCAACAGCTACTTCTTTTTCATGTGTATCGGTCGTCATAATCGCAAGTGCTGCATTATGTCCGCTCTCGATATCGCCATTTAATTGTGGGACCATCGTTTCAACTCCCGCACAGATGCGGTCGATCGGAAGCTGCATACCGATGACTCCGGTCGATGCCACAAGCACCTCATCGGTTGGGATCTGAAGCAGTTTGTTTACTTTTTCTGCAGTTGCTTTGCAGTAACCCATCCCCTCTTCTCCGGTACATGCATTTGCAATACCTGCATTGACAATGACTGCCTGTGCCTTTTTACTGTCATATACTACATGCTGGTCCCATTTGACCGGGGCAGCTTTTACAATGTTTGTGGTAAATGTTCCTGCCACTGCACATGGTACTTCACTGTAGATCATTGCCATGTCTGTTCTGTCTTTATATTTGATTCCTGCTGCTGTACTTGCTGCCTTAAATCCTTTTGCTGCGGTCACGCCGCCTTTGATCTGTTTCATTTTAACCTCCATTCCTGCACTGCTTTCTAATGTAAACAAAATTTTCATTTGCATCTCAAGTTTGTGCGTAACTCAAATCCTTCATGTAAAAATTGTATTTTTCGCACTGTCTGTTCCTGTGTTTTACGGATTAAATACGGTCTGGTTTTCTTCGTTTGTGACATATTCATAATAATTGACATCCTCGCGGAACGTCCATCCCATTCCCTGCCAGAAGTGGTTTCCGATGTCATTTTTCTTAAATGCAATCAGATTGACCTTGTTGACATGTTCACGCTTTAAAGCCGCAAGGCACGCTTCCACCATCTTCTGTCCGATGCCCTGCTTTCTGTAATCCTCATGAACGCAGACATGATATAAACATCCGCGTCTGCCGTCATGACCGCACAGGATTGCACCGATGATTCTGTCGTTTTCACACGCCACCATACTCGTGGTCGGATTTCGTCTGATAAAGCGTTCCACACCTTCTTTCGAATCATCAATACTCCGGATTCCAAACCCGTGAATCCCCATCCACAGTGCATGTACCTCCTCAAAATCCTCCATTGTCATCTCACGGATGTTTACTTTTTTCTCTTCCATGTCTTTGATTCCTTTTCCAGCATAACTGTTTCGTCCAGTTACTTTTTACCTCTTATTAAAAATATAATTCAGTGTATTACTATGTAATCTTTATTACTATGTAATCTTTAATTACTATGTAATCTTCAATTACTATGCATCCATCTATGATGCTTACGGGAACATTGGAACCATATTTAAGCCCTCTGCCTCATCAAAACCGAATAACAGGTTCATGTTCTGTACCGCCTGTCCTGCTGCACCTTTTACCAGATTGTCAAGTGCGCCCATCATCACGATACGTCCGGTTCTCTCGTCAATCTTAAAATTAACATCTACATAATTACTGCCCTCTACCCATTTTGTCTCCGGGCAGACATCTTTTTCCAGCACACGGACAAATTTTTCTTTGCCATAATATTTATCATAGACTGCCTTTACTTCCTCATAAGAAGGAAGGCTGCCATCTGCTTTTTTTACCAGTGCTGCATACTCGGTTGCGAGGATACCGCGGTTCATCGGAACAAGGTGCGGGGTAAAATTAACAACGATCTCTTTGCCTGCCGCATAACCGAGCTGCTCCTCAATCTCTGGCGTATGACGGTGATTTGTCACTCCGTACGCTTTCATATTTTCATTGACCTCACAGAACAGGTTCGGCAGCTTTGCACCCCGCCCTGCACCGGAAGTTCCTGATTTTGCATCAATGATCAACGTATTCGGGTCGATCAGCCCCTCTTTTACCAGCGGATAAGCGGTCAGAATGGAACAGGTCGTATAGCAGCCCGGATTGGCGATAAGTCTTGCTCCTTTTACTTTATCACGATTGATCTCGCAGAGACCATAGACAGCTTCCTCTATAAACTGCGGACTCTTGTGCTCGATCTTGTACCATTTCTCATAGACGGAAACATCTTTGATTCTGAAATCAGCGCTTAAATCTATGATTTTTACCTTATTTAATATATCCTCTGTCAGCACACCTGCCAAAAATCCCTGCGGGGTTGCTGTAAAGATCACGTCCACCTGGCTTGCAAGCTCATCCATATTATCATCTAAGCATACGTCATCCACGATCTCAAACATATTCTGGTAAACTTCTGCATATTTTTTATCTATGTAGCTGCGGGATCCATACCATTTAATCTCCACTTCTTTATGTCCCATTAAAATACGGACCAGTTCATTTCCTGCATATCCGGTTGCACCGATGATTCCTGCTTTTATCATTTTTCTCATCCTTTCCGCTCATGCTTATCTCACATGATTTCTGCACTTTTCAGCCCATTATTGTATACAGGCATACCTGCATAAGCATCTTTCTTCCTATATTAATACACCTCATCGCAGTCGTAAAGTATCTTTTTTCGTGCGCTGTTCGATATTGCATAATTATACATTCATTTTGTTTTTTATGCAATACTATTTTTTGTCTTTTTCCTATAATATGTATTATACTTAACTATTTTCTCCATTTTGTATAATCTTTATGTATTTTTATGAATAATGAATGTATAATTTTTCACTTGCGTTTCTACATTTTTTGTTGTATATTGTCTTTAGTTAATGATCCGGCATACAAATGGGTCAAATATACATAACAGAAAGGGCTGTATCACATGAAGGAAAAAGTTATTTTAGCGTACTCCGGCGGACTTGATACCACCGCCATTATTCCATGGTTAAAGGAAAATTATGATTATGAAGTTATCTGCTGCTGTATCGACTGCGGTCAGGAAGAAGAGTTAGACGGTCTTGAAGAAAGAGCTATCTCCTGTGGAGCTTCCAAATTATACATCGTAGATATCATCGATGAATTCTGTGACGATTACATCATGCCATGTGTTCAGGCAAATGCCATTTATGAAAACAAATACTTACTCGGAACCTCTATGGCACGTCCTCTGATCGCTAAGAAATTAGTTGAAATTGCAAGAAAAGAAGGCGCTACTGCAATCTGCCACGGTGCTACCGGTAAAGGAAACGACCAGATCCGTTTCGAGCTCGGCATCAAAGCACTTGCCCCTGACTTAAAGATCATCGCTGCATGGAGAGATTCAAAATGGACCATGGATTCCCGCGAGTCAGAGATCGAATACTGCAAAGCACATGGTATTCATCTTCCATTCTCCGCTGACACAAGCTACAGCCGTGACCGTAACATCTGGCACATCAGCCATGAAGGCCTTGAGTTAGAGGATCCTGCATGTGAGCCAAACTATGATCACCTGTTAGTTCTCGGTGTTTCCCCGGAAAAAGCTCCGGAAGAAGGCGAATATGTAACCATGACATTTGAGAAAGGTGTTCCGACTTCCGTAAACGGAAAAGAGATGAAAGTTTCCGATATCATCCGTGAGTTAAACCGTCTTGGCGGTAAGCACGGCGTCGGCATCATCGATATCGTAGAGAACCGTGTTGTTGGTATGAAATCCCGCGGTGTATATGAGACTCCTGGCGGAACGATCTTAATGGAAGCTCACCAGCAGTTAGAGGAGCTCGTTTTAGACCGTGCAACCATGGAAGTGAAGAAAGATATGGGTAACAAACTTGCCCAGATCGTTTACGAAGGAAAATGGTTCACACCTTTATGTGATGCAGTCAGAGCTTTCGTTACCTCCACGCAGGAATATGTAACCGGTGAAGTTAAATTCAAATTATACAAAGGCAACATCATCAAAGCCGGAACAACTTCTAAATACTCTCTGTACAGTGAGTCACTCGCAAGCTTTACAACCGGTGATCTTTACGATCATCACGATGCTTCCGGATTCATCACACTGTTCGGACTTCCATTAAAAGTTCGCGCTATGAAGATGCAGGAGATCGGTGAGAAAAATAAATATGAGGACTAATCACAGGATGTGATTATGGTTCTATTAATTCATAGCGGACAATTTCCTATGAAGTAAAAAAACAGGAGCTTGTGCTCCTGTTTTTTTACTTTATACTGCCTTGTTCTGCCATCCATGAAAGAACCTGATTGTGACTGTGCCTCTGACATCTATGATTCTCACTGTCTCAGTGCTTCTACCAACAATTTTTCAAGATACTCTGCTGCCGGTGTAAGTGCCGCCTCATCCGCATAAAACTTTGGATGATGGTTCGGATAACCGACACCCGTTCCCACGTTGATAAAACAGCCCGGAATCTTTTCGAGATAAAAAGCAAAATCCTCTCCACCTGTCGAATTACGCTGTGGAACAACCTCAAAGCCACTCTCTTCTGCCACTTTTTGTGCAAACGCACTCCACGCTTTCTCATTGACGGTTGCAGGCGGCCCCGGATACCACAACAATTCCGCATTTGCGCCATATGCCGCTGCTGTGTGTTCCGCAATCTCACGCATGCGTCTTTCTATAAAGATACGATCGTCTTTTTCCATGGAACGCACGGTACCCTCCAGTTCCACCTTATCCGGGATCACATTCCAGGTATTGCCGCCATTAATCCTCGTCACACTGACAACACCTGTATGGAACGGATTTAAGTTTCTGCCGACAATACTCTGGAACGCCTGTATCACAGATGCAGCGACTAGGATCGTGTCCACGCCCTCATCCGGGTGTCCTCCATGGCAGCCTGTTCCCGTGATATTTAACTCAAACCGGTCTACTGCAGCCATGACACTGCCCGCGCGGATTCCCAGCGTTCCAACCGGAAGATATGCCGCCGTATGCAGCCCAAAGATCGCTGTTACATCCGAGAACACACCGGTTTCAAGAACTGTCTCCGCACCATGGGAAGATTCCTCTGCCGGCTGGAACAGAATTTTTACATTTCCCTGTAACTCCTCTTTCCTCTCCTGTAACAGCAATGCTGCTCCAAACACCGCCGCCGTATGAAAATCATGTCCGCAGGCATGCATTTTCCCCGGAGTTTTTGATTTATAGGGAAGATCGGTTTCCTCCGCGATCGGCAGTGCATCAATGTCACAGCGCAGTCCATAAGTTTTTCCCGGTTTTGCGCCGCGCACGATGGCGGTCACACCGGTCTTTAGCGGTATCTGCAAAATCTCAATGCCTGCCGCCGCAAGTTCCCGTTTGATCCGCTCTGTCGTCTCATATTCCTCATAAGACAGCTCCGGATGCATATGAAGTTCCTCAAAAAAACCGGTAAGTTTCTGTTCTAATGCCTTTCGTTCCATACTCTTCTCCATTTCTACACATTCTCACGTTCTGCCCGCAACGCCGTCTATTATAACAAACGATCGCCTGCATGCTCCGCAAACGTTCTATCTGTTATCCCTCTCATCATTTCTGTGGTTTAAATTTTTATTCGCTTTCATCCGCCGCCTACCTGCGTCCACCGGATGGATCAAATGCATCACGCAATGCATCGCCAACAAAGTTGATGGAAACTACCAGCACAACGATCATAATTCCCGGTGGAAGCCACAGCCACGGCTGTGAAGTCAATACCGTGATAGACTGCGCCCCGTTTAACATATTTCCAAGGCTTGCCATCGGCGGCTGTACACCCATGCCAAGGAAACTTAAAGCCGCCTCATCCAGCATGGAGATCGCCATAACAGATGTTGCATATACGAGGATCGGTGCAACTGTGTTTGGTAAAATTTCTGAAAATAAGATATGACGAAGCGGCATCCCTGCCACCACATTTCCCTTGACAAAATTTGTTTCACGCAGACTTAAAACATTTCCACGCACCAGTCTCGCCACACCCGGCCAGTCTACAAATCCAAGGATCAGGATAATGCTCCACAAACCCGGTTTAAAGATTGCCGCCGCAACGAGCACAAGAAGGATATAAGGAAATGACATCACCATATCCGTAAAACGCATCAGGATCATATCCGCCACACCGCCAAAATATCCCGCGATCAGACCGAGTACCACTCCGATTACCGTGGAGATCACTGTTGCAAGGATTCCTACAAGCAGAGAAATTCTGGTTGCGTATAAAAGTCTGCTGAACACATCCCTGCCGATCTGATCCGTTCCAAGGATAAATTCCTTACACGGTGCACCGCTGAAAGTTCCGACGATCGCATCCGGATCATAAGGCGCAACAACCGGCGCAAACAGAGCAGCCAGACCGACAACCACCAGTATCACAAGGCTGATCTTTGCAAGATGATGTGCACGGAAACGCCGCATCACAGTCTGCATGTATGTTTCATTTGCATTAACTTTTTTCTTTTTTCTCATATAAGTTCAACCTCTTTACTGAAGTTTTATCGTCGGATCTACCACCGCATATAAAATATCCGTCAGAAGATTGCCGAGCAGTACCACGATCGCCGAGAGCAGACAGACGCCCATGATGACCGGATAATCACGGTTTGTGATCGCACTCATTGTCATAAGTCCAAGACCCGGCCAGGAAAAGACCTGCTCCACGATGATCGATCCGCCAAACAGTACCGGTATCTCCATTCCAATGACTGTCACGATCGGAACTAAAGCGTTGCGCAGCGCATGTTTATTGATGACCAGGAAATGACCGATTCCCTTTGCCCGCGCTGTGCGCAGATAATCCTGCTGTAAAATTTCAAGCACCGCGCTGCGGATATATCGGATATTGGTTCCTGCCATGGAAACTGCAAGCACAATGACCGGCATAACCATGTGTACCGCCACGTCCGCCGCTCCCCCGGATGTTCCAAGTGTCGTCATTCCTCCGGAAGGCAGCCAGCCCAATTTTACCGTAAACAGATAAATAAGGAGCATGGCAAGGAAAAATCCCGGAATACTGCTGCCAAGGAACGATAATGTTACCACCGTATAATCGCCTTTCGAATACTGATGGATTGCGCTGTAGATCCCTGCCGGAACCGCAAGCAGGATGCTGACAAGCAGTGACACTCCCATCAGAAGCAGGGTCGGTCCAAGATGACTCGTGATCATAGCAGCAACCGGCTGGTAATTTTTAATGGAATATCCCATATTTCCATGCAGAAGCTGCCCCAGCCATACAAAATACTGTACATAAAATGGTTTGTCGAGCCCTAATGCTATCGCTTTTGCCTGTACAGCAGCCTCCGAGACGCGTGGTCCCTGCAGCATTTCAAGCGGACTCCCCGCCATGCACATGATCGCATAATCGATCACGGTAATGCCGAGCAAAACCGGAATTGCGATCAGGATACGTTTGATAATATATTTCGTCATAATATTCCTCATTCCTGGATGAAAAAATGTATGTTACGCAGTTTCTGTCCCCTCGTAATAAGGACACGCCACCAGATGATCCGGTTTTTCCGCCATCGGCAGAAGCATCGGCTCACTCACACTGCAGTCTTCTCTCGCATACGGGCATCTCGGATGAAACCTGCATCCCTTCGGCGGATGTACTGCAGAGGCAACCTCACCTGTCAAAACGGCTGACTTTTCTTCCCGCCGTCCCGGATCTGCAACCGGTGCTGCCTGTGTCAGTGCTTTTGTATACGGATGTACCGGATGCATAAATACCTCTCCGGCATCTGCAATCTCAACGATCTTTCCCAGATACATGACTGCGATCCGGTCACTGACATAACGGACTGCACCAAGCCCATGACCGACGAACAGACTCGTCAATCCCAGTTCGTTCTGCAGCTCGCGGATCAGGTTTAATATCTGTGCCTGGATCGACACATCAAGCGCACTGACCGGTTCGTCACACACGATAAACTCCGGCTTTAAGGACAACGCTTTTGCAATTCCGATACGCTGTCTCTGACCACCTGAAAATTCATGCGGGTATTTTAGAAGTGCACTTTGAGGCAGACCAACCATATCCAGAAGCTGTTTTAAGTCTGTATCGATCGTTTTCTTATCGGATACACCATGATATAGCATCGGCTGTGCTAAAATATCATAAATATGTTTTCGTGGATTGAGTGAAGAATAGGAATCCTGAAAGATCATCTGAAGATTGGTTCCCGCCTGTTTTCGTGCCTTTTTTTCACCGCGTGTGAGAGATTTTCCACCTATTTTTTCCCCATGATAATAAATCGCACCGTCAGTCGGCGAGAGCAGTCCCACCAAAAGCTGGCCGATCGTGGACTTTCCACAGCCTGATTCTCCAACCAGTCCAAGAGTCTCGCCCTTTTTTATTGAAAAATCAATGCCGTCCACGGCCTGTATCTGACTGACGGTATGGGTAATGATACCGCCCTTGATATCATAATATTTTTTTAAATTCTCTACTCTGATCAGTTCTTTATCCATTCCTGTTTTAACTCCTGTCAGCCTTATGGCAGCGCACGAAATGATCCTTTTCTATCTCCCTCATCTCCTGCTTCTTTTCACAGCCTTCCCCGGCAAATGCACAGCGGTCCGCAAACCTGCATCCCGGAATCTGGTCATAATTTTCCGGTACGATTCCCGGAATCGATGCAAGCGTCCTTCCGCTCTCATCGTAAATGCCCGGAACCGTATCAAGCAGTGCTTTCGTATACGGATGTGCCGGATGATAAAAAAGATCCTTCACAGATGCCATCTCGATGATCTGTCCCGCATACATGACAAACACACGGTCCGCCATCTGCGCCACAAGTCCGATATCGTGTGTGATCAGGATCACAGACATCCCAATCTCTTTTTGCAGATCCCGTATCAGTTCCATGATCTGCGCCTGGATCGTCACGTCAAGTGCCGTCGTCGGCTCATCTGCGATCAAAAGTTTTGGATTACAGCAAAGTGCCATCGCGATCATCACTCGCTGACGCATTCCGCCGGAAAGCATATGCGGATATTTTTTCATTGCAGCACGCGCATCCGGCATACCGACTTTCTCTAAGATCGTGACCGCACGCTCTCCTGCTTCTTTTTTTGACAGATGCATATGAATCCGGATGCTCTCCGTGATCTGGCTTCCGATCGTAAACACCGGGTTTAACGATGTTAAAGGATCCTGAAAAATCATCGTCATCTGATTTCCGCGGATCGTATCTAACTGTTTTTCATCCATATCCAGCAGATTTTTGTTTGCAAAGAGGACAGAGCCGTCAACGACAGCTCCGCCCCTTCCTAATAATCCCATAATAGACAGTGATGTCACACTCTTGCCACAGCCGGACTCACCAACGATACAAACCGTCTCTCCTTCTGCGACATCAAAACTGACATGATCCACACTGATTTTTTTCCCAAAATCCCCGGTAAACTCTGTGGTCAGATCATTTACCTGTAATAATTTTGACATTGATTTTCCCGTTCCTTATTTCGTAATTTCCCACTGTTCCACATTGTTAAAGAAACCGTACACACTTGGTGTGGCATTTGAAAGACGTTTGTTGACAGCAGCCTGTGCGCTGACAATATAAGCAGAGAACATCGGAACATCTTCCTGTACCTTCTGATCCACAACGGAGTAAAGCCCTTTGATCTCATCCATATCACTTGTTGTCTGTGTCTTTGCAAGTGCTTCATTGACGCTGTCATCCCCGTATCCGGTCCAGCTGTCCTCGCCGCCTAACAGCCATGCCACATCCGGATATGGATCAACCGGTGCATAGGTGTACTGTACTGCTAAAATATCATAGTCATTGGTGCCTGCGACGGACATCAGTGTTGCAAAATCTACAGTCTGCACTTCCACTTTAATGCCGACTGCAGCCCACTGTGCCACAAATACATTCGCAGCATTTACAAATGCACTGTCACCAGAGTTCACATAAAAGCGTAAGGTCTGTGATCCGTCCCATCCGGCTTCCGCTAACAGTTCTTTTGCTTTCTCTACATCCTGCTCTACCGGAACGATACTGTCATCATAGAAAGGACTTGCAGAAGACAGAAATCCATCTGCAACTTCCCCTTTTCCTTTTAAAAGCTGTTCTAATACCATCTTACGGTCGATTGCATATAACATTGCCTGACGCACACGCACATCCGGAACATTTTTTGTCTGGATAAATACGGACTGGTTGGTCACCGGTTCTCCGTATACAACATTTACATTGGAAAGTGCCTCAACACTATCATAATCTTCCTCCGGGATGACACTCATTGTCGGCTGTGTAATATCAATCTCGCCGGACTGTAATCCTGCATAAAGCTGGCTGCCGCTCACGATCTTGATATTGAGTTTTGCGATCTTCGGTGCACCTTTCCAATAATTTTCATTTGCTTTATAAGAAATATAATGGTCGACATCGAAATCTGTTACCATATATGGTCCGCTGACGACATCCGGGTGATTGAACCATTCTGCAGTCTTTAACTCTTCTTCCGTGTACTGCTCGATCACATGTTTTGGAAGTGTCATCAGATAACGCGCATAAGAATTCTCAAATGTGGTCAGAGACATCTCCTCTTTTGTGGTGAACTGTACGGTCGCATCATCGATCGCTTTGATACCATCAATGCTCTCTGCTCCCTCTTCCGTAAAGCCGTCATCGCCCACACCCTCAAATACATAATACATCATGGAAGTATTGCCAATGACTGGCGATGTCAGGCGCAGTGCCGTGTATACAACATCATCCGCCGTGATCTTCTCGCCATCCGACCAGGATGCTTTCTCATCGATATGCACGATAAAATTTTTGTTATCTTCCGTCGTAACAGAATCCGCGATTTCTCCCTCAAATTCCAGATTCGAATTTAATTCTACCAGTGGAAGAAACATCAGGCTGGTCGCATATTTATTGGTCTCTCCGCCATCCATCAAAAGCGGATTTAACGTTCCAAGTGTATTGGTCACACCGATATTTACAATATCATCCGAAACCTCTGCTGTCTCTGTTGCCGCCGCATTTTCCCCCTGCGGCTGACTGCCTGTATTGCCGCCGGAAGTTCCACATCCAACAGCCGTAACTCCCATCGCAGCTGCGAGCACCAGTGCTGACAGGACCTTTTTCCATCTTCTTTCTTTTCTCATAATTTCCTCACTTTCTGCGAAAAACTCCCGTATGCCCGCTTTTAGCATATAAAATAGTACTTTTCGCATATTATTTCTAGTAATCCACTAGGAATTAGGTAAATTATATTTTCTATGTTTTAAATTGTCAATCCTTTTTTGTTGAAAGATTGACAAAAAATTCATGGCTGATTATAGTATTGCTTAGAATAAAGAAAAGAGGCAATACACATGAAGAATTTGCTAATTTACCAATCCACCGAATATGACTGCGGTCCGACCACACTGACAAATGCCATCCGCTATCTCTTTGACCGCGAAGAAATTTACCCGGATATCGTCAAATATATTATGCTCTATTGTCTTGATTCTTATAATGAAGCAGGCGAAGTTGGAAAACGCGGTACATCCGCATCTGCCATGATGTTTTTGAGTAACTGGCTCACACAGTTCGGACAGGTAAAAAACTTCCCGATTTCCTGCAATTTTCTCGCTAAGGACGAGGTTGTACTCTCTGAAAACAGCCTCATTGTCGGTGCCTTACAGCAGGGCGGTGCTGTTTTGCTGCGTGTTTACCTGGAAGTTCCTCATTATATTCTCCTGACCGGTATTTCGGGCAGTGATATCTATGTGTTTGATCCTTATTATGAAGAACCGGATGATCCGGAACTCGACAAAGAATTCTTTGAGGAAGGCATCACCTTTATCACAGATCAGCCCAAACGCGCCAACCGCCTGATCTCCATCACACGGCTTTCCTGCACCGGTGTCGGTTTTTATGAAATGGGACCATATGAGGAACGAGAGGCAGTGATCCTGTTCAATACAAACACCCGAAAAACACCGGAAAACAGTATTGAATATATCATATAATAGTATCTAATATCAAAAGACCTTTCTGGATCTCATCTTCACCCAGTCTTCCATAGCCAAGTAAAAGAATCGGTTTATGTGGTACAGTTCCGGCAAAATTGTTTTTTTCACTTTCTATGGAAGCATTTTTATTTCTCACAGTTTCATTACAGCTCTGCTCCGATTTCCGTACAACATATTCACTGATTCCATAGATACGGATTCCTTGTTTTTCCGCCAGATCACATATCTCTGTTTCTTTTTTTTCAGTGTTTACCTGTACTAAAACATGCAGTCCTGCATGATCTCCGTAAATTTTTTCTACCCAGCTTCTCTTTTTTAACTCTGCAAGCAGGAAATCATGTTTTGCACGGTAGATCCCCCTCATCTTATTCAAATGACGTTCAAAATGTCCCTCTTCAATAAAGGCACGCAGTATCTCCTGCTGAATTTTGGGAACGGTCGTAGAATAAAATCCACATTTTTCATGATAACGTTTTAACAATTCCGGTGGAAGCACCATATAACTGATTCGAAGTGACGGCGCAATGCTCTTAGAAAAAGTTCCAATATAAATCACTTTTTCAAAATGATCCACGCTTTGCAGCGACGGGATCGGCTTTCCACGGTAACGGTACTCACTGTCGTGATCGTCCTCGATCAGATAGCGTTCCTCTTTCTCCAATGCCCATTTCAACAATTCCAGCCTTTGTTTTAACGGCATGACCGTTCCAAGAGGGAACTGATGGGAAGGCATGATATAGACAACATCCGGATCATAATTCCTGACCTTTTGTGGATCTATTCCATCTTCTTCCACCGAAACAAGCGTCATCTGATATCCCATATTTAAAAATGTATGATATGCCTGCAAATAAGTTGGATTTTCCATGAGAACCCGCTTATTTCTTCCTAAAATCTGTGTCAGTAAAATCTCAAGATATTCATTTCCTGCTCCGATGATCAGCTGATCGGGCTGACAGTTCACACCTCGCGCCTGATGCAGATATGCTGCAATCGCCTTTCGAAGCCCATAGTCCCCCTGTCCATCCCCGGATAACAGCAATTCTTCCCTGTCATCTAACAGTGCATTTTTGTTTAATTTTCTCCACACATTATATGGGAAATGCATGGTATCGATTGCATATGGGGAAAAATCAATAACATGGCTGCAAGCTGTCTCTTCCTGCTCTTTTTTTCCAAATGTAAATGTATGTTTGAAATCTTTTTCTATATGCCCAAACTCATACAGCTCTGTAATATCACACACAAAAAACCCCCTGCAAGGTTCTGCTTTGATGTATCCCTCTGCAAGGAGCTGTTCATATGCCATTTCGACGGTACTTCTGCTTACCGACAAATGCTTTGCCAAAAGTCTTGTCGACGGAAGCTTTTCCCCAACAGGAATTTTTCCCTCAATGACATCCCGTTTGATATATTCGTATATTTTTTCATAGAGGGGAGCTTTCGCTCCCCCCTGTAAATCAATCATTATTTCAATCATAATAATTTTGCCTATTTGCTGTTTTTGATCTCTGCCACGATCTTTTCTTTTAAATCATATGCACGGTCTTTCATCTTTTTCGATGCAGAAGGTGTAGCCTGGATTCTTGAAATACACTTAGAAGCCACATCATATTTTTTGAAATGATATGCCATTGCCGCAAGAAGATAATCTACGGTACACTGATCCATTCCACACATTGGAAACATCTCTGTAGACATTGCTTTCATAAATCCCTCATATGCCTGCTGGTAAAATGCCTCTTCCTGCTCTTTTGCCTCTTTTTTCTTCTTTAAGGTCTCCGGATCTGTTCCTTTTAACTCCTCTGCCTTCCCACGATACAGCCAGGAAAGTTTTAAACATGAATAGGCCTTCTCACTGGTCTTTCCTTTTTTGACGATCGTATTGAAAAGTGCAAGCTTATAACGCTCGATTGCCTGATCATAGTCTAAGACGGCAGGTTCATCGGAACCTGTTGGTTTGAAATTGGCACAAACCTGTTCCTTGATCAGTTTGATCTGTCCTGATGTCACATGCTCGAAATAACGGTTCATCGCTGTATATCCGCAATACGGGCAGGATGCCACATCATATTTTAAAGTGTCAATGTATTCGAAACGCGGACGCAGATCCAGATCCGGCTCTAAACGTTTGATTCGTCCGTTCTTGATCATTTTTGTCTTAAATACCTTGTCACAGACAGTACAACGGATTGCCTTGTCTAACAGAAAACTGTCCTCTGTCGGAGCAGCCTCTGTTTTTCCACCATCAGCGGATGCTGCCGGCTTTTTTTCATCCTCAAACAGATCCGTTGTGTTATCTGCTTTAATACCAAATTTTTCCAATCCTGCAAATAAATTCATTTGTATTTCATATCCTTTCCTGTTACGCCCGTTTCAGGGCAAAAATGCAAATCATTACAATGCTATGCATTAGGCAGTTTAAATGAGCTCTTAAGTGAAACGATCCGGTTAAATACCAGATGATCTGCGGTCGAATCTTTCGCATCCACACAGAAAAATCCCTGTCTTACGAACTGGAAACTGTCATATGCTTTTGCATCTTTTAAATTTTCCTCAACAACACAGTTTTTTAAAACAGTGAGGGAATTTGGATTCAGATTCAGACTTCCGTCCTCATTATACACTCCTTTTTCCTCATCTACAATGTTTTCATAGAGACGAATTTCAGCCGGAACTGCCTGTGCTGCAGATACCCACTGGATGGTTCCTTTTACTTTTCGTCCGTCCGGGCTGTTTCCACCTTTAGATGCCGGATCATAAGTACAGTGGATCTCCGTCACCACGCCATTTTCATCTTTTACGAAACTGTTGCAGGTCACAAAGTATGCGTTCATCAGACGTACTTCGTTGCCCGGAAACATACGGAAATATTTCTTTGGCGGCTCTTCCATAAAGTCTTCACGGTCAATATAAAGTTCGCGTGAAAATGGAACTTTACGCACACCAAGTTCCTCATTTTCAAGGTTATTGACTACCTCAAGATACTCTGTCTCTCCCTCCGGATAGTTGTCGATCACAACTTTGACCGGATCTAAGATCGCCATCATACGGGGACGTTTCATCTTTAAATCTTCACGGATACAGTACTCTAACATGGCATAATCCACAGAGCTGTTTGCCTTGGAAATACCGCAGAGTTCCACAAACATTTTTAAGGATTCCGGTGTAAATCCTCTTCTGCGGAGTGCCGCAATCGATACAAGGCGTGGATCATCCCATCCGTCTACGATACCTTCCTCCACAAGACGCTTGATATATCTTTTTCCTGTCACTACGTTTGTTAAATATAATTTTGCAAACTCGATCTGTCTCGGCGGCATCTCATCCTTATCCGGAATCATATCTTTGCCAACCTCATCGATCACCCAGTTGTACAGCGGTCTGTGATCCTCAAACTCGAGTGTACAGATCGAATGGGTAATTCCCTCAATGGCATCCTCTAATGGATGTGCAAAATCGTACATCGGATAAATGCACCATTTGTCTCCGGTTCTGTGGTGTGTCATATGCGCCACACGGTAAATAACCGGATCCCTCATATTGATGTTTGAAGATGTCATATCGATTCTTGCACGGAGCACTTTCTCTCCGTCGGCAAATTTACCGTTTTTCATATCTTCAAATAAAGCAAGATTCTCTTCCACACTTCTGCTGCCCGCAGGATCTTCTTTTCCCGGTTCTGTCAGTGTACCGCGGTACTCACGGATCTCATCTGCACTCAGATCAGAAACGTATGCTTTTCCTTTTTTGATCAGCTTTACTGCTGCTTCATACATCTGATCAAAATAGTCGGACGCGAAGAACAGTCTGTCCTCCCAGTCAGCACCAAGCCATTTGATATCCTCTTTGATTGCCTCAACAAACTCTGTCTTCTCTTTTGTCGGGTTCGTATCATCAAATCTTAAATTGAATTTTCCATTATATTTCTGCGCAAGACCTGAATTTAAAAGTATGGACTTGGCATGTCCGATATGAAGATATCCGTTCGGCTCCGGTGGAAATCTTGTATGGACGGTTTTGCAATGTCCTTCCTCTATATCCTGATCAATAAACTGTTCGATAAAATTCTTTGAGACATTCTCGTTTTCCATGATGTCTGTCCTCCTCATATAACAACTCATGCTATATCATGTGCAAAATCAGCACATGATCAACATTCGCCGCTCGTCAATCATTCAAATATGTTGACTCACTTACGCTCATTATATCATACATGATACACCGCTTGGGTGCAAGTAAAATATAGCATGAATTGGGGATTTTGGTAAGAAATTATTTATCCTTAATTTTCATTCATCTTCGCTGCCTGGCCGGAGGATGTATGGAGCACGGGAGTTTGACACATTGAAATCCAAAAAAGTACCACAAAGCCTTGAAATAG
>ERZ791810.118-NODE-118-length-96935-cov-12.888192_pt1 | contig 96935 bp, 56 predicted proteins | sample MGYA00510304_ERZ791810 | MGnify/ENA primary metagenome ERZ791810 (study PRJEB30046, sample SAMN00791967) | human gut metagenome | study: EMG produced TPA metagenomics assembly of the A metagenome-wide association study of gut microbiota in type 2... | reverse complement strand
TAGATTTAAGGTTAACAAAGGTTGGAGTACAGCGGTACTCCTTTTTTTATGCCCTTACATTACGTAAGGGCATAATCAGAACCTCTCTTAGATATGTTTATAAATAGAGAACGGGGATAAACGATTATCCCCGTTCGTCAAAGTTAAAAAAAAACAACCCTTTGTCTAACCTTGATTCTTTATTTTTTCATATCGATGTATTTCTTCATCGCTTCCAGATAGTAGTAGTCTGCATAATTCAGGGGTACATCTATCTCGGAACCGTGAGGCAGTGAACCGGTGGAGTGCATTAGCACGTAACCTTGATTGCTGCCTTTGGCAGACAGGTAACCGGGACCGGAAAGGCTTTTCAGAATAGTTTCGGCATAGTCTGAATATTTCTTTCCGTCGGGTACGAAAGTACTGAGTTCTAAAAAGGCAGATGCTGTTACAGCAGCGGCAGAAGCATCGCGCGGAGTCTTTTCGCCTGCCGGAGCGTCATAATCCCAATAGGGAATAAGGTCATCGGTCTTTACGCGTTCCATAATCATGTCTGCAATGTGGACGGCTTCTTGCAAGAATGCAGTATCCTGAGTCTCACGATAACAGGACGTGTAACCGTATACGCCCCATGCCTGTCCGCGCGACCAAGCCGACTCCGCGTTTTTACCCTGATGCGTTTGTTTTATTTCCACGCTTCCGTCATTGTTGTAGCTGACTACGTGATATGAAGTGTAGTCGGGGCGGAAATGATTTTTCATTGTGGTTTGTGCATGCTTTACGGCTATATCCTTATATTTATTGTTTCCTGTCAGTTTGGATACGTTGAACAACAAATCCAGATTCATCATATTGTCAATGATGACGGGGAAGTTCCAGGTACCGAAGTCCCATGAACGGATGCAACCTATTTCCGGATTGAAACGGGCGCACAAGTTGTCCGCTGTTTCCACGAGTACGGCTTTTATGGTATCGTTGGGAGCCAGACGGAGAGCATTGCCGTAGCTGCAGTTCATCATGAAACCTACATCATGCGTACCTGTCAGCTTTCGTACCGGATTCAGTATATTGGTGTATTCGACAGCACGTTTTTTCAGCTCTTCATCACCGGTCATTTCGTAGGCATACCAAAGGCTTCCGGGGAAGAAACCGCTGGTCCAGTCGTAAATTCCGCAAAGATGGCGTTGTCCTAATTGCAGGGCTGCCGGGTTGGGACGCAAGGAGTCAATGTAAGATTTGTTCTCACGCTGCAATTGCGCATCAAGGAAATTGATGTCATAGCCGGCATAGATGGAACGCGGCAGTTTGTCTGTTCCGGACAGCTCCTCGGCTGTCAGTTTCAGTTGATAGGAAGCGGCATCAAGTGCATTGCTAATCCAGGCTTCTTCTTGAACCGGTGTGTTTTTACAACCTGTCATACCTACGAGCAGGGCGGTTGCAAATAACAAAGAGTTTCTTTTCATGTTATTAAATATTTAGTGATTATCGTTTGTTGACAAAAGTATGGATATTCAGGAAATATTTTGTACAAGATTGTCGAAAGCAACTTAGACATAGTTCAAAGGCATATCACTTTTGTCGAACACGGTTTTAATTCTGTATTTTCTTACTATGCGGCATTATTTCCCTTGTAATTTCTTGACTTGAAAGTCTGTGAATAGTGTATGGTTTTCCAGTAGCCGCAGGCCGAAATGTCCATCCCCCTCATTGTCTTTTATGGGCAACCGGAACAATTCTTCACCATTGACGCGATAAGTTGTGATTCCCTTTTCTACACGAATCCGGATGTCATACCATTTATTGGGCAGTAACAGATGCGCTTTGTCCGTATATTCTTTGATTACGGGGCGTGCCACCGCATCGTTGGTGTCTGCCGCTTTGGCAAAGTATTGACGGAAGCGGGTGGTGGAGTTATGGTTCCCACCATACCCCACATAAAACAGGCTCAATGTCTTGTAACGCTGAAAGATTCCGTTTCTCCATCCGCTGCGTGCAAAAAGATTGTCGGGATGCTCCGGATCATTGGCTCCCCAGAAGCAGTTCAAGTCGCTAAGGCGGTCGTATTTGCCGCCTTGCATCAACATCTTCACGCGATAGCTGATTTCATAGTCTCCGGTGATGCGCCGGTTATACCACAGTGTAAGACCTTTCGGAGCGGTAATTTCCAATGTATCACCCGATACGAGGATTTTTACTTCACCGGAGTGGTCTTCTGTTGTCCAATCCTTTAAGGCCACCTGTGCCTGGGCCATGAATGGAAGTAACATTAATATGCTTCCTAATACGAGTGTGTGAAGGTTGCTTCTTGCCATAAATGTTGTTTTATTACAGTTGATATTTTAATGTCTGCTTTTTCCCGTTGAGGCTGACTTCCACTTCCATGGCATCGGAACTGTTGTTCTTAATCTTGGCTTCCATTTTCGGGAAGTCTTTTGTGCTCTTGGCAGGATAGATAACGGTTACAAACTGTACGTTTTCTTTCTCTTTCTTTTCCGTATTGAATGAAACTGCGGTACGTTCGGTACGTTGACGATAGGCGACTGAGTACCAGCCTTCTTCTTTCTTCAGCGTTGTTTTCTTGGGAACGAAGCATTGTAATTTTACTTGGCTTTCACCTGCAAAGTCTGAAGAAAGCGAGAACGTTTTAGCGTCAATATCAATGTCACCGTCACATAACTGATAATGCAGGTTTACATTTCCGGTGGCGTTTCCTATCGCTTCATCCACGATAACGAAGTATTGCCGGTTCACGAAGAATACGGAGCGACGGTGTTTCAAGCCTTTATAACTCGGGTTCTCCGTAACCAATATTTGTACATCTCCTTCCGGTTTCCACAACTTGGTTACTGACTCTGTGGTTTCCAGATTTTTATTATCCAAAGTCAAAGTATTATGTACGGCAGTCTGCCTGAACCAGTTGCGCAGCTTCATCACTTCCGCCCCGCCGGCATAGATGTACGAACCGGAGTCGGGGAACAGGTTCTTGCCGTTAAACCACAACTCGAAAGTTCCGTTGTCCGGTTGGCAGTGCCATTCGCCCTTAGGACCGGCTTTCACTACCATTACAGTAGCGTCCTTCTTCCAGCCGTTTCTAAAGGCGAAGAAACCGGACTTCAAGAAACCTTTGGAAAGGTTTGCCGGAGCTTCTCCCTCTTGCCCGTTGGTTGCAAAGTAGCGTATCTGTTTGTTTTCGGGGAACAGTTTGAGCCATTCTTTATAATTGGCTTGTTCTGTTTGCGGGTCTCCTTTTTTGGCATCACTGAAACAGGGATTGGTGTAGTCGGGGTAACAAACGTTCATGTAGAACATAATCATGGATTCAATCGTGTTGATGTAATGAGCGGGAAACTCATTGCGGAATCCGTTAACGTCCGCCATACGCAGTGCCTTGCAGAATATCTCTATACAAGCTAAATGGTAGTGCAAATCCAGCTCGAACTGACCGCCGTCCGGGTAAACCTGTACTTTTATTTCCCTGTTCAGGATGTCGATACCGCTTTTTCTCCATGCTGCCGCTTCTTTAAATTCCGGGAAGAAAGCGCCGGCGGCCAGCATACGTTGCGCTTCAAACAGCAGATGATTGCCTTGGTCCGAGTAGTTGCCGAGGATGTGGACGGCATGTCTGTGATAGTTCACCAGAAACTCTGTCAGGAAGGCGGGGGTAAACGAGGGGGAGTTGATAAAGAGTGTAAACTGGTTGATTTGGTCTTGCAGACGGTGGCTGGTTTCCAACGGACGCCACGCGAAACGTACATTCTCGGCATCTCCTTTCACCTCTCCGGTGCTGGCAAGTTCAAACTCTTCTTTGGTGACGGTGGTCAACGGGTTTTTCTTCACCCAGTCGAGGTATTGGAAAGTCCATTCCTTGGCGTACTTCTCATTACCCGAAATACGATAAGCCTTACCCATAGGGGTAAACCATTTGTGGCGGTGGAGTTGCCAACGCAGCTCATTGTCTTTCACCGGCCAATATTTCCAGTTAATGTCTTTTCCGTAATTGAAGGCGGGCTGATAACCGTCGTGCACGTAGAATGTGTGCTCCAGTGCTTCGTCCGCCCATTGCTGCTCACGTTTGTTGATGGTGATATTGCTTAAGTCGATTGCCGGGTTGACAACGCCGGTGCGGTGGCGGTAATACTCCAAAAGCGCTTGCGCCGCAGCCTCTTTCTTTCCTTGTCCGTAAAGGTCTTTCACTTTTTCCAAACCGGGATAGTTCAGGTTCAGCTGTGAAAAAGCCTCTTCATTGATGGATTGTGCCTGTAATGAACAGGATAACATACAAATCAAAAGTACAATAATGTGTCTCATGTAGTTGGTTTATTAGTAATTATGAATATTGTTTTTTTATTTTATTGCAGTCCGAAGAAGTTCCGCCCTTGTCCGTCAACGGGACTTATAACAGGAATGGCACCTCCTTCGGTAGTCAGGACAACGGTCTCTCCCTTCTTTAAATCTAAAGAGTACTCTCCTTTTCCCGTTGGAGTAAGTGTGGCGTGACCAAGTTTTACTATTGGTTTCACCATATCTGTACGTAAAATACAGGGTTCTCCTGCAAGGCTTTTGATACGGATGCAGGTTGTCTTTCCATCTTTCCGTCCGGCAGACACGAGAAATGCGCCTTCCGTCCTTAAATCTTCGAACTGCACATCTCCCCATTGGGAAGGTACGGCAGGGAATACGCGTATCTTTCCGCCCCAACTTTGAAGCAGCATATCGTGTATGCACTGTGCGCCGGACAGGGGAGTCTCAATGACCGGGCCGCTTTCCATATACATGGTATTGGGGCGCAGCGTACGGGCAAACAGGCCGTTCAGCTTTTCCAACGCTTTGTCTCCCTCGCCAAACGCTGCATACAGTGAGGAAGCTCCCGTGTAAGTGTATCCGAGGATATTTCCCGGCAGGCTGTGCCAATGTTCCACAGATTTTTTCATGAGTTCTTTGCTGCCGCTTTGTTCAGCATTCAGTAAATAGAGCGGGTAGAACATCAGCAGATGCGAGTAATGGCGGTGCGAACGGCTAAAAGGCACATCTTTGCCTATCATCATGCCGTTTTTATCTTGCGGATAGTCGGTCAGCTTTTCTGTGACTTCTTTCCAGCGGGGTATCAGTTCATCGTCAACGGACAGGATTCGGGTGGCTTCGAGCAGTGTGTTGCATCCCCAGCGTAGTAATGCGATGTCGTAATTGCAATCCTCGGCAGTACCGTATTCGGGAGAGAAAGTCCTTTTCAGGTGCAGTTTGCCTTGTTCGTCTTCTTTCAGGAAAGGAAGGTAGAAATTAATGGCGCGTCTTAATGTCGGGAACAGGACATCCCTCAGTATTGTCTCGTCCATGCTGAAACGGTATTGCAGCCAGATATTATGGCAAATCCACGGTAAGTTTCCTACTTGGGCTTTCTTTTCGGTGCCGGGTACATTCACCATTTCCCCTGCCAAGCTGAAATCAGTGGCAACGGGCAGTGCCGCTGCATCTTTCCGGTAGGCTTCGGGGACATTGCTTATCAGATTCTTCAGATTGCTGCCGATTGCGTTGACCAGCGGCATTCCCAGCTCCAGACGGTTGGAAGCATATACCGACCAATAGCTTAGTTGTACATTCAGGTTCCACCACGCGTTGGGCCAGGGAGTAAGCACTTGCCAGGGACCGCTGTTGTCCAGCAAACCGCCGCCAATACGTGTTGCGGATGCAAGTTTGTACATTTGCGCCCAATAGAAGTTCTCCTTCTTTTTGTCGGGCAGGCTTACGAAGCTCTGCGGGTAGTAGCTGTGCCACCACTCCCGGTGAGCCTTTAGGAGAGCCGGCAAGTCGTTTTCTTGCAGATTAGCCAATGCTGTTTCCACTTTTCGCATAGCATTCGTTTCCGGAAATGAATATGCGTTGCTTATGATGAGGACGCTTTTATTATTTTTCCTTATCTCTTTCCAAGCCGTGGCTGTACCGCCGCCGGCAAGCAGAGGCTGCCAGCAATAGTTCACTCCGTTGCGTGCGGATAACTGTGATACGGGATTGGATATATAATCCTTTTTAAAATGTTTTTTACTTTTTATGCGGATAGCGTTCAATTGTCTTGGCGAGTCCGTATTCTCCGGATAGAATTTCCAGATGAAATCCTTTTCTCCTTCCGTAGCTTCGGCTTCAACGATGATGTAGGGGTTTTCGGAGGTGACGCAGGCTTTCAGTTTTATCTCTCCTTTAGTGGTGCGGATACATCCGGTGGTTTCTGCGTTCCATAAGCCCAGTCTCATGTTTCCGGATTGTATTTCTCCTGCAGGTTGCAGGAGGAAATAGCCGATAAGCAGACGGCATCTCCCGTAGATGCTTTTATCATCGGCGCGACGGTCGTGTACCATGCTGTTGCCGATGTCTACCCGTATGGCGTTTTTGCCGGGTTCTTTACAGATATAAGTCCCCATACTGCCGTTTCCCATAAAGGGGGCTTCATACCATGTTTGGGGGAGCCGCGTCCAAATCATGTCCTGTTGGGACATGAAATTCTTCCAGTCTATTTGGCAGTGGCAACAAACAGTTATGCACCAGACTGTGATGGAGAATAAAAGAAGTCTTTTCATGTGTTATAGATTCGTTATCATATGTTTTTATAGTATATGTTTTCTTGTAACAAAGGTAACAGATTATTAATGAAATGAGGTTTGATAATGTCGAAAGGTCTTGCATTATATTATGCTGCATTTTTAATTTTGTCTCATGAAGTTTTAGAATTGTGCAATTCTATATAAAAGCAAGGTATGTTATGGTATACTCAATCAGATTAAGCCATAACATACCTTTAAAACTTCAGAATTATTTAGAGCACTTCAATATTCTGGTTTATTGATGTCTTAGTTATATCCGGGATTATTTTTTCCCTCTAATTTAGGATTACTTTGTATTTCTTTCAAAGGTATGGGAAACAATTCATGTTTTCCGGTTACGAAATTTTTGTATGCCGGATAACTGTCATTGGCGTTGATAGGTTTATTTACTGCACTTTTGCTGCCAAACAATTCTAATGCCTCTTTCAATATTCCCCAACGGATAAGGTCATACTTGCGTTGTCCTTCAAATGCCAGTTCAAATGCCCGTTCCCAATAAAGGGCCGTACGGAATTTGCCGGCATCATCAGCGTCGCTGATGAATGGCAGGTTGTACACTTGAGGAGCTTTCACTAAACTTGTATAATTGCTTGGGGTGATTTCTGTCGCTTTAGCACGGGTACGGACTTTGTTCAGCAATGTCCATGCCATTGGCGTGTCTCCCGTTTCATTGTAGGCTTCGGCAGCCATCAACACAACATCGGCATAGCGTAGCGGGCAATAGTTCACATCAGTACTATTCGGGTTCTTATAACCTATTGGCATCCATTCGCGACGCCATTTTCCCGGATACCATCTGTTGGATTTGTTTTCAACTTTTTTATGATTGTAAGATTGGGTGTCCCATTTGTACATATATGTACAAACCATAACATCACGGCGTACATCAGAATTTTCAAAGAAATCTTTCCATTCGGGTACAACCCGGAAGAATGCATTGGCCCGTCCCATGAAATTAGCTGTTTCTGTGGGTTTGATTACAGGGGCTACTACTTCCGGACCGTTATAAGTTCCCCATACTCCCTTTCCCTGAGTTCCGTCAGGAGTGAAGTAAAATGCAATCTCAAAAAGATTTTCTTTAGAGTTGATAATACCGGCGGATACATCCTTAAATAATCCGTCGAAACCATTAGGATAGAAATCATGGTATTTGTTTGCTTCAAAAGCCTCCCATTCTTTAATAACTGCACCGAAGTATTCTTTTCGTTTTGCATCATCGGGGCGGGTCAGGTTTCCGTCTTGTTGCAAACTGTAGCCGGCACGTTGTAGATACACACGCATTAATAGAGCTCTTGCAGCCCCTTGCGTTGCTCTCTCAGGAGACGAGGAAGCGTCAGCCCACGATAAGTTGTTTTTAGCGAAATCCAAATCTTTGATTATTTCATCGTAGATTATTTCACGGCTTGTACGTCCTTGAAATGTAGATGCATAGTCAGAAGTGTAGGTAGTCTTAAAAGGAACATCTCCCCAATATTTAACCAAGTCAAATGCAAGGAACGCACGTAAAAAGCGAGCTTCAGCTACCAATGCTTGTAGTGCTTTATTCTCTTCATAGCCCGGCATTGATTGAATACCGTCAATGGCATAGTTTGCCCGATCAATGCCCTGATATTTATAAATCCATATATTTTGAATCCATGCATTGGACGGAGTGAGTACATAGTGAGCTATGTCTCGACGTATATTATCAATATTGGTTCCGTTCATGTAATAGGTATCGTCTGAAGCCGGGGTCACGGTTTCTACAGAGCCATAATGATCGGAATGTTCTATGGAATGATAGATACCGTAAATTGCCATTTCTGCTTTAGATTCAGAGGTAAAGAATTGCTCTTTCTTGTAGGAAGAATCCGGTTCTTCTGTCAGCGTATCTTCGCATGAGGTAAGCCCTGCCAAGAATAAGGTCGAAGCTATGTATAGTAAGTGATATTTTTTCATTGATGTAATCTTTTAAAGTTTAGAATGCTACGTTAATACCAAAGATGAATGAACGGCTGCGGGGATATGCGCCGGAGTCTACGCCCGGAGTTAATCCGCTTGCCATGGTAGAAACTTCCGGGTCGAAGCCGGAATATTTGGTCCAAGTTGCCAGATTGTTACCTGTTGCGTATAAACGCAGGTTGCTCAGCCCGATGTGGCTAATCATCTTCTTAGGGAATGTGTATCCTAATGTTATATTGCTCAGTTTGAGGAAAGAAGCGTCTTCTACAGCCCATGAGTGGATATAATTGGCGTTATCGAAATAGGCTGCTGTGGTTTTGCCGATATTCAGTTCTGCCAGTTCCGTAGGATCGGTTACTGTCTCTCCTGCAGCATTGATGGTCATCCAGCGATTTGCGCTGCTCATCGTACTCAGTGCGTTCTTATTTTTGTCCCCTATCTTGGAGTTAATCAATTTAGTTGCGTTGAAAACTTCATTACCATAGCTGAATGTAACGAATATACTTAAGTCGAAGTTCTTGTAGGTAAAAGTGTTGTTTAAACCGCCATAAAATTTGGGACTGGCATTGCCTATTACAGTTTTATCCTCTTCCGTAATAAGATTATCCTCGCTTCCATCCAGATTTTTAAATTTCCACATACCGGGTTGGATGTTTCCTTTGTTTCCGGTATATGGAATACCGTCTTTGAGCGTATAGGTTTTCGTTGCAGCATCATAATTGAAGTCACTGACTTGGTATAAACCATCTGTTACGTATCCGTAGAATTGTCCGATAGGAGCTCCTACAGCCAATCTATGGGTATTCAAGTTAAAACCGAATTTTGCTTCATATAATTGTTCCGCTTCACCTGTCAATGCTTCTACTTTATTCTTGTTGTGTGAAAGGGTCAAGGCAGTATTCCATGTGAAATCTTTTGTGGAAATATTGGCTGAATTGATGGTCAGGTCGATACCTACATTCTTTGTTTCACCGGCATTGATTACCATGGTTTGAAAACCGGATGAATAAGGCAGTTGTGCGCTTAATAATAGATTGCTGCTTTTGTTGATATAAAATTCGGGCGAAATAGTTAAGCGTTGGTTGAAGAAACCGAAATCCATTCCTAAGTTAAATGTCTTGTTTGCTTCCCATTTCAGGTCGGGGTTGGGAATCTGGGTCGGTGCGTATCCGGAGACGGTAGCATCTCCTAATGATGCTACGATAGAACCTAATATGGCCAAACTATTGTAGCTGCCGATACGGTTGTTTCCGGCTAAACCATAACCGATACGGAATTTCAAGTCAGAGAAAATATCCAGTTTTTTGATAAATTCTTCTTCTCCTAAACGCCAGGCGGCTGATACGGCAGGAAAGTATCCCCATTTATTATTCTTACCGAATTTGGAGGAACCGTCTGCACGGAGAGAAGCGGTGAAAATGTATTTGTCTGCAAAATCATAGTTGGCACGTGCAAAGAATGAAATTAATTTGTCATCATAGTTTTCATTGGATAAAGGAGTGCCTGCCTTACCTAAAGACATATCGCTTAAGCCTATTTCGTCGTTGGGAAAGTCGGTAGCACTTGCTTGGACATAGCGAGACCAACGATTAACGTATTCTTGTCCTGCCATTACTGTAAGACTGTGCTTATTGAAATCCTTGCTATAAGTCAGCACGTTGGAAGTTTGGAAACTACTGTTTTCAGTATTTCTGATACGACCATTGATGCTTGAACGCTGTGCTATTCTGGATTCAGCTCCATAGAAAATAGAATTTCTATAAATTTGATAACGCATACCGGTTGTGTTACGGAATGTCAGTCCATCTATAATTTTGACAGTAAGGCTTCCGTTGGCTTGGAATGTGCGGTACTCTTTGTCATTGGTTTCTTCTCTTGCAGAAATTAAAGGATTCTGCATGACGTTTCCGCTGTCATCAGCCAAAGCGGGGTCTTCTCCTGCTAACAAATCGGTATCGTTTCCGGTAATACCGATGGTTGGACGATATTGTAAGATGTGTGTCATCTTATTGAATCTGGCTTCCTTGTTTGAAGTACCTTCGTTTGTGCCATCTCCGGAAGTACCTACACCATAGATATTCAACTGGTCGAAGCTGATACGGGCTGTGGCAGACAACCATTTATTGATTTCACTGTTGACGCTGAGTGAGATATTATGTTTTGAATTGCCACTATATACCATAGCTCCTTCATCTTTGAAGTAACTGTATGCCATACTGTATTGTGTCTTTTCGCTTCCACCTTGAATACCGACACGGTAATTTTGGGCAATAGCGGTACGTCCTAATGTCTCTTCTTGCCAATCAATTCCTTTGCGGTTTTTGTAATTGGCCTCAATATCGCTGAACTTACCGTAGCGTGCTTCCCATTTGGTTGTTTCTTCGGCTATATCAGAAGCTTTTCCTATGGTTCTTTCGTAGTCTGCCAATACATATTCGTAGGGGGAGAGTACATCCAACTTGCTTGCCAGTTTCCGAATGCCGAAATAACTGTCAAATGTAACAGTAGCTTTCCCTTTGTTTTTCGAACCGTTCTTGGTAGTGATTACCACAACGCCATTGGCACCGCGAGCTCCATAGATAGCGGTAGCTGAAGCATCTTTCAAAATATCTATGGTTTCTATTTCAGCGGGATCTAATGTAGACATTCCATCTTCTGTAGGAAAACCGTCGATGACATATAAGGGTTCGTTGCTTTGAGTAATAGAGATACCACCGCGAACACGAATTGAGATAGATGAACCGGGAGCGCCTTCACTCTGTGTCACCTGTACACCGGCCATACGTCCTGCCAATGCTTGGGTAACGTCTGATGTCGGTATTTTCAGCAGGTCTTCACTTTTCACTGATGCTACGGATCCTGTTAAGTCTTTACGTTTCACAGTAGCATAACCGATTGCAACTACTTCATCCAGCATTACGGCATCTGCCTTTAAAGTAACATTGATGTTTTTTTGTCCGTTGACTTTTACTTCTTGCGAGGTCATTCCTACATACGAAAATACTAATATGTCTTTTGACGCATCATTTACTGTCAAGGTGTATTTACCGTTTACGTCAGTGACAGTTCCCGTTCCGGCAGCTCCTTTAATGGTTACGCTACCGCCGATCACTTCATATCCTTCATTGTCTATCACAGTACCGGTTACTTGCATCTTTTGTGCATAAGCGGCAGATAAACCTGTAAGGAGGAAAAATAGAATGAACAGAATCTTACATTTCATAATACTTTTGCTTAATAAGGTTAATAAAAATGTTTGTTTATCATATTGCCAACAATATTTGTCAGCATTGGCAAAATAAATAAATCCGCATTTAAGTTAACTTCTCTTCTGTTTGAAAAGGTTATATCCTTGTAGGAAATAGTTCAATCTTGTATGAAAGAAGTTTAATGTTGTAGTATTATGTAATGAATAATATCTTTTTATTCTGTATGCATCTTTACTTTCCGTATTCTGTGGGTAAGTAACCGAAGTATTTCTTGAAGCTGGTTGAGAAATAAGAAGGAGTGTTGAATCCTACCATTGTACTTATCTCGGCCACTGTATATCGTTTTTCTTTAAGTAATTTGCAAGCCCGGTTAAAACGTATTTTACGGATGAAGTCATTTGTTGTATCTCCGGTCAATGCTTTCAATTTTAAGTGCAAATTAGAACGGCTCATACATATTTCGCGGGCAAAATCATCGGTAGAGAATTCTACATCGTCCATATGCTTTTCTACAATGGCGACTGCTTTTTTCAGTAAATCCTCGTCCATTGCATTGAGCGCCACTTTCTCCGGTTCCACTTCCAAGGAGTTGGAATAGTGTTCAATGGCTCGATAACGTGTACGGAACAGGTTTCTAATTTTCGTTGCAATCACTGCCATTGAGAATGGCTTGGGAATATAGTCGTCCGCACCTACCTGCAATCCTTCCAGCTGCTCTTTCAAGTCTATTTTGGCGGACAGTATGATGATAGGGATATGGCAGGTACGCAGATTTTGTTTTATCTGCTTGCATAGCTGTAAACCATCCATAACGGGCATCATGACATCTGTTAATATAAGGTCTATCTCTTGCTCTTTGATGGTAGCCAGCGCTTCTTCTCCATTGTCAGCTGTCAATACACGATAACTTTTGCCTAATTCATCACTGAGATATTGACGGATGTCCGGATTGTCTTCTACTATGAGAATATTCTCTTTTCGTTTCTTGCTGTTTACCTCTGTCTCTTCTTCTGTTGTCGTTTTTTCATCCTCTGTATCGACGATGTACATATCTTGGTTGTTGGTAGTATATGATTGCTGTTCTCCGATAGAATCCGTCAGGGTGGCTATTTCTCCCGGTTGGTATGCGGTTTCCTCCGTTGGCAGATAAATGGAGAAAGTACTTCCTTCTCCTTCCCGGCTTTCCAGTTCAATCCGACCATGATGCAGGTCTACGAGACGTTGCACCAGTGATAATCCTATGCCGCTTCCCATATGTTCGCTGTCCGCCTGATAGAATCGTTCAAATATTTTAGCCTGCTTGTCAATGGGGATTCCGTTTCCGGTGTCCTTCACTTGCAGCAACAATTCTTTTTCGGTTTCTTTTAGCGTCACTGTGATACTCTTTCCCTCATCGGTGTATTTGAAGGCATTCGAGAGCAGGTTGTTGACTATCAGCTCCAAATAGTTGGGATCACAGAGAATATCCTTCCCTTCTACTTCCGAAGAGAGGTTATAAACTATCTTTTTCTTTTGTGCCAATCGGTCATAGAATAAGAAATCTTTTTCGATGACTGTATGAATAGGAGTACGTCTTACTTTGAGATTGAACACTCCCAGTTCTGCGCGTCGGTAGTCCATTAACTGATTTACCAAATGCAGCAATCGGTTTGTGTTTCTCTGTATATGGTCCAGTTGTTTTCGCTGCCACCGGTCGTTCACCTTATCCAACATTTCTTGCACGGGAGCCAGAATCATAGTGAGTGGCGTGCGCAGTTCGTGCGAGATGTTTATGAAGAACCGTAGTTTCATTTCATTCACTTCTTTCTGTCTTTCTTTGTCTACCCGCTCCATTTGGAGCTCTGTTTGCATACTTTTGCGCATCCAGAAATAGCGGAATATGAATATTGTGATGGCGATAAAAGTTACAATGAATAACAGTATAGCCCACCAAGTCTTATACCATACCGGCAATACTGTGATTTCCAGCTCTGTGGGTTTCTCATTCCATTTACCGTCGCTGTTGGCGGCTTTTACTAAGAACCGGTAAGTTCCCGCCGGGAGGTTGGAGTAAGATACGGTACGCCGGTTATCTGTGTAGTACCATTCTTTGTCATATCCTTCCAGTATATAGGCGAAAGTATTATGTTTGCCTGATATATAGTTGGGTACAACGAAGTCCAGGGAGAACATTGATTGTTTTGCAGCGAGGGCTATACTGCGGGTTTCGCAGATATTGGTTTTCAGTATGCGGGTATCGTCTCCCGGTATGACTTTCTTGTTGAAAAGTCGCAACTGAGTGATGGTAACCGGAGGGGTATACGGATTGTCTACAATTTCTTCCGGTTGAAATGCGGTGATACCTTTGATTCCGCCAAAGTACATTTTGCTATTGGTCGCACGGTAGTATGCATGTGCTGTGAATTGGTTGCTTTGCAGTCCGTCGTTGCTGGTAAAGTTACGGAACTTTTCAGTTTTGGGTTGGAAACAGCTTAACCCTTTATCCGTACTTAACCACAGTTTTCCTTCACGGTCTTCCAAAATACCAAAGACTACATTATTGGGCAATCCTTCTTCTGTGGTATATTGTTTGCTTGTTTTGTCTTTTTCATCGAAACGGTAGATTCCGTTACGTGTACCAATCCAGAATATGCCGTCGTGTCCCTCGTATATGCTGTTGATAAAACGATGGTTCAGGGGAGAGTCCGAAGGCAATACCGGGATACTTTGTAGCTCGTTGCCGTCTTGTGCGTAGACAATGACTCCCGTTTCACTTCCAAACCATAAACGTTGCTTGCTATCCTTGAATACGGTAGTGATTCGTGTACTTTTGAATGGCTTGCCGTCTTTTTCGGCGGTAACAGGAGTGAATGTCTTTTGTGAAGGATTGAAACGGACTACTCCGCCTAAGGTTCCTACCCAATATTCGCCATTGCCGATAGGTACGATGGCATAAATACTTTTTGTCGCGATTCCTGACGGATAAGGGATGGTAAAGGTTTCAATGCGGCCGGTATTACGATGCAACACACTGATGCCGCCTGCATGTACACCGATATAGACCTTGTTTTGTCGTTCGTCTATATAGATTGTCTTTACGTCATTAGAACCCAACCCGTCTTTGGGAGTATAATGAGTGAATGTATTGGTTTTGGAGTTATAGAAGTTGACACCGCCACTGTTTGTTCCAATCCATAAATTGTTTTCCTGATCCTCTACTATACAATTAATTATGTTGTTGTTTAGGGAGTTACGGTTAGGTACAGATTGTATTTTTTGAAAACGGCCCTTCAACGGGTGATAATAATTCAGACCTCCGAAAAATGTTCCCAACCACATTCCGCCTTGTGAATCGGCGAATATGCTGCGGATGGAGGTTTGCGACAAGCTTCCTTCTCTCAGAGGGTTGCTTTTGTATATTGAGAAGGAATCGCTCTCTTTTTGGTATATGTTGAGGGAATTGATAGTACCTACCCACAGCCGGTTTTGTGTGTCCAGTGACAATACACGTATGTAGTTGGAACTGATAGGGTGTGCGCTTCCCGGTGTCGCTGTATATTGCTTGGTTTCGTTGTTGAACGGGTTTACAAGGAATAATCCGTTTCCTTCGGTTCCCACCCATAACAGAGTGGGGGATTGTTGTAGCACGGCGGATATATGTTTCCCTTTCAAAATCTCAGGTGCAACGCTTGTGATTGTATTTTGTGAGATAGAATAAGAGAACAGGCCTTCTCTGCTACCTATATAAATATAATCTCCCTGACGGTTGACGGATGTAGGGCTAATGGTAAAGATGTCCGGATTAAGCTGAGATTTGGAGAACGATTGGGTGCGGGTATTGAACAAGACAAGTTCTCCGTCCGTATAGATAAGCAACAGTTCCTCGTTGACTGTCACAATCTTATTGACAGGCATATTCTTGCCCTCTTTCTTGTATTGGAAATTCTGGAAACACTCTTTGTCAGTGTCATATAATGAAAGTCCTTCGTAAGTTCCAATCCATATTCTGCCTTGTTCGTCAGTCTTTAATGAGCGGACAATATCGCAACCCAAGCTTTGCGGGTCTTTTTCATTATGTTGAAATACCGTGAATGTATAACTGTCATATTTATTCAGCCCGTTGTAGGTGGCAAACCACATATTACCGTATTTGTCTTGGGTAATATCGAATACGGTACTTTGCGACAGTCCATCGTCCAGTCCGATATGGACAAAACTAATTGGTTCTGTGGTTTGTGCGTGAAGCGGGCAGATGAGTAGCCAAAATAAGATGGACAATAAGACAGGCTTTATCATGGTTTATTGATTGATAAGGTTTTGTAACAACAAATATAGGGAAAAATCTTCATTCCTGCCGGATAATGGCAAAAATGAAGATTTTTTCTGTATAGTACATACTATTTTAAGGAACCATGAGCGGATGGCAATCTATTGATTCTTTAAATTTATTCGTACCTTCTGCTTGAGGATTGATAAGTAATGTACTGTGAGAATATTTACGTTTGCAAACTTTTTCTTCCCCTTCTGTAGGACCGTAAAGCAAGTATTCCCCCGTAACAGTATTTTCTATTTCCAATCGTGCATCGCGTTTTATATCCATTTGTGCATTGATGCGATAGTTGCCTACATTATAATTTCCTTTTTCATCGGGTACAATGTCGATAAATGTAAGTTGGTCCGATTCGTCAATTTGAATAATAGCAAGGAAGCGCATTTTATTGCATTTTTTTATATTTTCCACTTTACCGTGATATTGATTAGTTTCAAACGTCTTTGCTTTGCGTCCGCGTTGCGGATTGAGCCAGTCGTAAGGTTTCACAAAGTTTGTATCTACCAAATTTACAGTTACGGGTGAGCTACCTATGATTTTGGCAGCTGCATCTGCATTGTCAGTATCGGCTATTAGCATTTCGTTTTTTTCAGAGATAAACATATTGGAGCGTTGGCGTCCGTTGAGCTGAAAAGTCCAGATAACTTCTTTGTTTGCGGCTAACTCGTCATATACTACTAATATATTGGGACGCAACAATGTTAAATGGCGACGAAACAATCTTACTTGAGGATTATCCTCTTTACAGGTAATAAAGCCGTTTTGGCGTGTGTAAGCATTGATTTTTTTTAATATATCAGTACTTTCTTTGAAAGGTACATAAGCTTTTGAAGCATCTCCCAACGTGTAAGTAATGTCTTTTCCGTCAAGATAGCGGGCTATCCAACCATATCCCTGACAAGAAAAGGCTTGAGTCATACCATCTACGGTAATAGTGTTGCGCGCACGACTGTGCTTTTGTGACAGTAGATAACTTTTGTCTTGGGTGGTGATACGATAGCCGGTAGGGTAGAATATCGGTTTACCTTTATAACTGATGTTGAAACTGTTTTGTTCGGCTATGCCATGCGAACTGACACCGAAGGGAGAACTCATAAAAGATACAAAGAGGTTTTTGTCAGGGTTCAGTACATCGGTGTTCATCGTGACGATGCCTGTATTGGGGAACACAGCTGATTGCGGCACTTCATATTTTATAGTTTGGTCTATGTGCTTGGGGCGATAACGTGAACGATAGAAAGAGTATGTTGCTTTGGAATGGATAAATGTCTTATCCGGATTCTGACCGGAAATGATATAGGCGTAATTTAGGGCGAAAGGATTATTCAACTCTTGACCAAGGATATAAGCGAAACCGGCACGTATTTGATTGGGAGGAGTAATGTTTTCGCTACTGTCTCCGAATCCGTCGCCTGCCGAGCCTATCGGCCATGTATATGCCATGGCATTGGCACAGTTTTTATACCAAGGGTGATTGAAGATATTTACTCCGAAAAGTTCCCGGTAAATCACATAGTTACTTACCATTGATTCCAGATTCACATGAAAATAACCGATGTTGCCGTTAGGCCATACACCGTCATCCAGAAAGCCGCCACCGGGTGAACGTGACAGCCAAATATTGTATAACATACCAAACCATTTTTCGGCATTTTTCAGATGATCTTTCATTATAATGGTTGAGGTAAAAACATCGAAGAAAGAGTGCTGGAAGAAGTGTGCATTAGGAAGTCCGCCGGTTGCGCCTATGTTTTTGGCCATTACTTGCTCCATAACGCAGTTGATTGTAGCACTGATAAAGTGTTCATATTTCTGTCTTTTTGCTTTGTTCAGATAATCATATAATAAATCGTAAGTCATAGCTATTGTAGACATCGATTTACTTCCTGTAAAGTCAGCACGATTGTATAATTCTATTGGATCATATCCGGCGATGTGATCGGTAAAGGAGATAGCTTTCTCTACATACTGTTTTTCATTTGTCAACAGGTAGGCATTGAGTAAATTGGCGATGTCATCATTCATGGGTTCCAGTTCGTAACGTAAACGAAATTTGAATATTTTTGCACGTTCAAGGTCACTGGCGTTGGCTGGGATAGCCTTTCCTTTTATTTTATAGTGTTCCGGTGACTTCTTGAGCGTTACATTGGCTCTATTGATATAGTAATTCAAAAGAGCTTTTTGGTCGTCATTCTTTTTTTGATCTGAATCCATACATTTATAGATACGCGGGTGTTGTTCGGGAATCATTTGATATGCTTCGGTTGTAATAGGAGATTCAAACTTTTGCACAGATTCGGGAATATTCATTTCGTAGGTTTGAGACCATTCTCCGCCACTTACACGATGACGCCAATACCATATACCGGGCGCAAAGGCTTTATGGTGATTATAAAATGCCATAGGTAGCCCTTCACAGAGGAAAGTGTTCTGATCGTTAAAGTCGGGAGTACGTCCTATTTGAATATCATAGCGCAGATAATTGTCTACCGGTATAGCTTTGCGTGCTTTAGCGGATGTGGCAAATTCTTCGGCTTTTGGCCAGGTGAAAGTGGGAGGATTGGTTATCAGTTTGTGTCTTTTCGTAGGGTAGGCGAAAGTACGGTTGCCGGTTTGTCGAAGCACTCTGTGCTTTAAAAGGCTGATACCGGTGGTATTCGTTTGGTATTGAGGATTATTACTCGGATTCTCATTCACATTAAACTCAGCGGCAAAGTGATGGAAACCTTCAAATAAATCGTTTTGGGTTGTTTGCCCCCATATGGGGAGTAATATTGTAATCAACATCACTCCGCATATAGTTGCTTTTATGGTATGATTGGTGCTCATAAATTTCTGTAATAGTAAATATAAGTTCTTATAGTTTCGTAACTTTATACAATTCTTTTCCATTGAGGAGTTGCAGGTATCTCAGCAATCCTTCCGTATAATAATAATCGGCATACGAGAGTGCCCCGTCCAGTTCACTGTTGCGCAGGAAGTTTCCGGTGGCGTGCATCAGGACAAAGTTTTCATGAGTTCCCGGCTTCGCCAGATAAGCAGGAGAAGACAGGCTTTTCAACTGTTTCTCACCGGCTTCAAAGTATTTCTTTTTCTGAGAAGAATAGGTGCTGAGTTCCATGAGTGCCGATGCCATAATGGCAGCCGCTGATGCGTCACGCATCTTTGAACGTTCGGGTGCGGAGTAATCCCAGTAAGGAATCATGTCTTCGGGCATATTGGGATGGCTTAGCAGGAAGTCCGCAATCTTCTCGGCATGGCGTAGATACTTCCGGTCACCTGTTTCGCGATACATCATGGTGAAACCGTAGAGTCCCCATGACTGGCCGCGTGACCAAGTGGAGTTCGTAGTGTTGTCCGAGCCATTGTTCCAGTCGTATTTGCGCATAGCTCCCGTTTCCGGTTCGTAGTCCACAACATGCGGACAAGACATATTTTCGCGATAATGGTATTTCATGGTCTTGTCGGCATGAGAGACGGCAATCTGTCTGAGCGTTGTATCTCCCGATATTTTGTAGGCTTCCATGAGCAGTTCCAAGTTAATCATGTTGTCTATAATGACCGGAAATAGCCAGTCGCGTTTTGCATCCGGTTCCCACGACATGATGAGGCCGGTTTTGTACGAATAGCGTGAGGCCAGCGTTTTGGCAGAACGGAAGATGATGTGGCGGTAGGTTTTGTTTCCGGTCAGCAGATAACCGTTTCCATAACAAGAGTACATTTTAAAGCCGATGTCGTGGTCAAAGGCATTGTTCTGTTCCCCTTCCATTAAGGCGGTGGCTTTCTCGGCACGTACTTTCCATATGTCTTTTCCGGTGTAGGTGTACAGATACCATAGCGTACCGGGAAAGAAACCTGCCGTCCAGTTTGTTTTCGGCTGTAATCCCTGTTGGATGGAGCGTGGAAGCAGTCCTGTTTTCATTACCTCTTTGTACATGGCTTCCGATTGTGTTTGTGCCACAGTAAAGGCGTTTTCCACCCATGTAGGTACCTCCTCCACTTGAAGGGGGGGTACTTGCTGGGCTTTTAGGATACCTTGGCAACCCAGTAGGGTTAATGCCAATAGCAGTATAGTTCTTTTCATGATACAATTCGTTTTTTGTTTATATGAGTGTATATTACTCAATCATAAGGTGTTTCATCTCTTCGTCCATTTCCTTTTGGAACTCCTTTATCTTGGCGTACATCTGTTCTGCGATTTCAGGGTGTTGTGCTGCCACATCGTTGCTTTCTTTAGGATCGGTTTCCATGTCGAAGAGTGCAAGGCCGATACTTCCGCCTTTGGCAATCTGTTCGCCGGGCATTCCGTCTTTTCCGGGAGTCTTTACGATGCGGTAGCTATGTGGGGCTACGCATTTCCATTTGCCGTCACGCAGCGCTTCCACAATACCGTTGTATACGAAGTAGAAAGGCCGGTGACCGTTTTCTTTTCCGGTCAGGATTCCCCAAGCGTCTTGTCCGTCGAATTTGTTCATGCGCGGCATCTGTGATTGGGTGAGGTTTACCAGAGTGGGTGTGATGTCGAGGGCGGATAGGAATTGGTCGCTGACCTTGCCTGCGGGTATTACGCCCGGCATACGTACCACAAAGGGGACACGCTGTCCTCCGTCGAAGGTTGTTCCCTTACCTTCTCGCAGTCCGCCGGTGCTGCCGCCATGATTTCCGTAACTCAGCCAGGGACCGTTGTCGGAAGTAAACATGACGATGGTATTCTCATCCAGACCGTTAGCTTTCAAAGTCTTCATTATTTCTCCCACACTCCAGTCTATTTCCATGATTACATCCGCATAAAGTCCTTCACCTGATTTTCCTTTGAATTTGTCCGAAACGCCCAGTGGCACGTGCGGTTGGGTGTAGGGCAAATAGAGGAGGAACGGCTCTGCCTTATGGTCGTTGATGAAACGGATGGCGCGTTCGGTCAGTCTTGTCGTCATTTGATTGACGGGAGGGTTGTATTCTATTATACGGTCGTTGTCATAAAGCGGCAGTGCCGGATAGGCGTGGTCGGGGGCGGGATGATAAGGCCACATATCGTTGGAGTAGGGAAGACCGAAGAATTCTGTGAACCCATGACGCAACGGCAGGTATTCGGGTTGGTAGCCCAAGTGCCATTTGCCTACGAGGGCAGTGGCATAGTCATTCTGTTTCAGATATTCCGCCAAAGTGATTTCACTGCGTTTGATACCGTTTTCCGAAGTGTCGTCCACCACTCCCGGCACTCCTACACGTTCGGCATAGCGTCCTGTCAGCAATGCGGCCCGTGAGGGGGTGGAGGCGGCGGCTCCGGCATAGAAATTGGTGAACCGCGTCCCTTCGGCAGCCAGCTTATCCAGATTGGGAGTTTGCAAATTAGGACTGCCGTAACATTTCATGTCTCCGTATCCTTGGTCATCGGTCAGTAGGATTACGATATTGGGTCGGCGGACAGACCTGTTGCCTGTATTACCGTTTTCGGGTTGTGTAGTTTTGGAGCCGCTGCAGGATGATAGTCCTGCAGCCGCCAAACATACAATGGATAGTTTATTCATTGTGCGCTGTTTTTAAGTTCCTTTGTATTACTTCTTGGGTATGTTCACTATGATTGGTGTAGCTGCGTACAAGTCCGATTGATAGTTGTACTTCTCGGCGTCGCGGCTGTCCGGCAACTCTACCGTAACCTTGCTGCCTTTGCCTTCTGATATTACCGTAACGGTTTCACCTTCCAGCGGATACACGCCTTTGGTTCGGTAGGTGTAGGTTCCGGCAGGCAGTTGGGCGGAGGTGCTGAACGTCAGGGTTTGTTTCTGTCCGTCCGGCATGGGGTTGTTTACGGACAGTACCCATTCCTTACCGTTGTCACGCAACATAATTTGTGCAACATCGTTGGCAGTAACTGCGGTCTTTCCCACGGAGATGCTTCCCGGTTTGAAGAAAGCGTATTGCCAAATCTTGTCGGCATCGGAGTACACGGCATGCGCCTTGCCGTCCTGCATATTGAATTCCAAATCTTTCAGCAAGGCTTCTACACGTTCCGGCATTTCTGCTGCGCTGACGTTGGGAAGTTGTACATAACGGTATGCGTTGTCCCAAGTTTGCCCCGGTTGTGCTCCATGACTTACGGCGACAATGAAGTTAGGCTTTTTGTTGGCTATCGTACGGTCGGTGATGTTTACTTCCTTACCGCTCTTTATCCGTAATGACAGTTTTTTCAGCGGTAGAATAACATATCCTTTGCCACCCTGATGCAGCCAGCATACGTCGTTTATCTCCTTGGCGATATTTACGGACTGTCCGGATTCTATCGTTTGCGTTTCTTCGCCGACGCACCATGTCAACGGGCTGTTCAATGCCGTCTGTTCAATGAATGTGGTAATCTCATTTCTTTGTCCCGGACGCAGACGGGCGATGTCGCTGCCCAAGGCGATTATTTTGTCCTCGATGAAGTGATAGCTCTTGAAGGCTGTGGCAGAGCTGTACGTTTCTTTAGGCAGATGATTGTAGATACCCATACCTGCTTTCCCATCTGCCAGTACACCCGAAATTTTATTCAGTCCGGGCAGCGATAATTGCGCGTGTCCTAACGGCATCGGGTCGGTGCGCCACTCTTCCGTCAGTCCGGGCAGGGCGTGCCAGTCGAAGTTGCATATAACCTTGTCGGAATATTCGTTTCCATTCACTTTCACTTGCAGGATGCCATATCCCATATGCCATGAACGGCGTACTTTCTTGCTGAAATCCTCGGCGCCTACGGTACGTTCCGATTTCAGTTTCAGCGAAGCATAGAACGGAGCTTCATTTTCACCACGGCGGTGTACCAGATATTCATTAATCCAATAGGCATCTGTTCCCGAATATTCATAGGTATTCTCTTTCAGCTGTCGGCAAATATTTTTGAGTTCTTCTACTCCGGTCAGTTTAGAGCCTTTGTTTTGTGCATTCAGCATGGACTTTACAGCTCCGGTGTATGTTTGGGTTACGAATCTTTGCATATCATCTATGAAAGAACGTCCCGCAACGAGGAAGTCCATACGTTGTTTGTAGAACAGTTTCGGATATACATTCAGCAAGCGGTCCAACTGGAACTGGTAGTATTTATCGTCTATTTTGAATTTTGTGTTCTTGAAATAGCTGTATCCTTCATTACAATCCGTCAGCCATTCAAAACCGTAAGCCACCATGGCGGCATCGGTCGCATTGGCGATGTGATGCGATATGGTTCCGTCAGGTTGGAAACCGGACTGTATATATTTGTGAGACACGATGTTATATTTAGTCATCCAACGGCTGACATCCGCTACAATGCCGTGCGGGCTCCATCCCGGTGAGTAGCTGAATCCTTTGAACGGTTGGTCGTGATAGAAATCGCTGTACCAATACTGTACGTAAGTCAAGGGACGGTTGTAGTCTGCCCAGATGATAGGTAATGCCAATAATGTACGTGAACGGTGGCCAAGGTTGGCGTCAGCCCATGCACCGGATGAGTAGATTGTATCTTGCAGTTCGCCCCAGCGGCCGTCGGGATTGTCTATGGCGCGGCGGCTTTCGATTTCCGAGAAGAAGATTTGCAGGTAGCGTATCAGCGCATTGTGTACCTTCAGGCAGGTTTCATCCTGATTGTGCATACCTTTCAGCAATTCGGGCATCAGGTGAAGTACGGGGACTACCAGCGGGTCGGTCAGAGTCCATTGGTGGGTGGGCGTTTGCATTCCTGCCATTTTGTGCGCTTGCAGCATACCGAAGCCGTCACCGGTGCAATTACCAATCGGCTTTCCGTCTACCATAACTTCGTTTCCCTCTACGGGTACGGAGTTGGTATAGGTCAATATCGCCTGATATAAGGTTTCTCTCAGTTCTTTCCGCTTTTCGGGGTCACCTTTCGGACCGTACACTTTGGAAGTGGCGTAGGAGTAACCCAATCCGCCTATTTGGTTGGCGACTTTCGCCCAGTCATATTCTATGGTTCCGCTTGGAGCATGGTCGTTGGTGGGGTCGAGGATGATTTTATAGTCTTGCGGGCGTCCTTGATAGCATTTTTCCAGTCCGGCAAACTTCCAGTTATTATTTTTCAGTTCTTCAATCTTGGCTGCCACTTCATTGTCCGAGTATTGGATGCGTCCGTACAAACGATTGTTTTTAAGTGTTTTGGGAGTGTAGCGCTTGTTGAATAAACTCCATAAAGTCTCCTTTACAACTTTGACGTTGATATTGAATTTTTTCAGTTGCCTGTCACCGTCTTTCAAGGCAATGGTCAGGCGATGATTGGAAGGGGTGCTTCCTGTATTCTGGCCTTTGGCTACGGTAAGTACACCCATAATGCGTTTGGATAAGTCATATCGGGTTTCCAAGTTGAACATTCCATCCGCTTGTTTGAGAATCTCAAAGTGATAACCGGCAGGAATGGGGCTTGTCAGTACATCTTTATTCCTTTCCAGATGAATACGGCCGATAACCTCCGTTCCTTCCGGGCTGTTTACCGGAATGTCGAAATAATTGGCAAAGATTTTCTCTTCCTTTGATGCGGCGGACAGCATAGCGGGAAAGAGGAATAATGCAATTAATAGATGAAGAATCTTGTCTTTCATGATGTTTTAGTTTTTTAGTTTTTCTTGCAAGGCAAAAGTAACGTATTCATCGGAAAGAGGAGTATAATGTTGTTTTCCAAGATAGTAATATTCTTCTATTGTATTACAATTGTGTGCGACAAGATTACAATCTTGTCGGTATTAACGGTTAGAACCTGTTTGATTTACCTATTATTGCATAATTACCATTATTTTAAATCATGAATAATGATAATTTGTTATCACTCGTCACTTTTTGTTGTAATGCTTTAAGAATAAGTAGTTTATTAAGTGATATTAACGCTGTAAGAAGTGACGACCCCGCGTTTGGTCGTCACTTCTGAAAATAGAATATCAGGATTTCACAATTCGATAAACAGTTCCTTTGTTGGTGTGCCTGCTTTCCAAACTATTCTTCTTTAATATCCGTCCGAAATGCTTTGAATAACCTTCTGTGAACTTTATGTTACTATTCTTTGTATGCAAATACTCCAATATCTGTATCGGCGACATCCATATCCCTTCTTCTCCTTCTTCCGGCAAGCGGAAGTAACAATGGAATATTTGTTCAATCGGGCTGATTTGTTCGAATTCCCGGTTTGTCTCCTTCAAGACAGACTCATCCTCGTCGTCAAACCAGTAACGTTCGCCGTTCCTGACGGCTTGCATGGCTTGCGCATAGAGTTGGCGGTAGTTTATCGTCACATTCGTGTCAATGGGAGCCGTCACCTCCACACAGACAAAACGGCGGCTGCCGCTACTGTCCGTCAGCAAATCTTTATGGTTGCTCGTACCGATAAACGACGCATACCGCCTCATTTCCTGAATGCTGCTTCCGTAGGGCTTGCGCAGGTTGGCGACGGGCTTCTGCAACAGATGTTTCAAGAATCCCTGCTGATGGATGCTCACTTGGTCGAATTCGTCGATGTTCACCAGCAGGAAACGGCCCAGATACATCTCCGCGTCCCGCTTGCTTCCGAAGTCCAGACTGTCCGTATAGCCGAAGCGCAGTTCCGGCGGAAGGATGATGCGGCAGAAGGTGGACTTGCGGTAGCCCTGCGCACCAATCAGCAACGGTGACGTGCTGTTGGCGTGCATCTTGTTGCCAAGTCCCCGCCAGTGCGCCACCATGTTCAGAAACCAGCGGTAGAACAGTTCGCGCCAATACCGGTTGTTGCAGGGAACCAAATCGGCCAGCGCGCGGATGCGGTCTTTCCCGTCCCAACGGCCTACACCGGACAGATATTCCTCGACGGGATTGTACAACGGCACGCGGTTGGAGGTAAGGTAGCGGTTCACGTCCCTGTCCCATACACGCAATCCCTCCTGCAGGGCATCCATAGCCACGCTGTTGCGTGCGCGCTGGTCCATTACATGAAAATAGAAGTGGATGGAATCGCGTTGGCGGTATTCCAAGTCGCCCATCAGCTGGTTATACCGGAATTCATAGCGGCGTTCCATGAACTCGTCCAGTTTCAGTGCCGTACACTGTTCGGGCGTGAGGACGGGCTTCTTGCCGAATCCCCGGCATTCGCGGTAGAGGTTGTGCAGCGTGGCGCGCACCGTCTGTTCATCCGCTTGCCTGCGGTAGTGTATCATTACCTGCCGGACGGCTTCTTCTTCGGGGATGCCGCTCCCGAAGCATTGCTCGCCTATGGGGATGAGCAGCGGTTGGAAGTCGTCGCGGTCTCTCCGCCAGTTCTCCACCTCGTCCAGTGCACGGTTCAGCGCCGCTTCAAACAAGAAGGTGAAGGTCTGCGAAGATTCATAGCCCGGCTGCAACCGCTTCAGAGGATTTTTCTCCGCCAGCCTGTGTTGGCCGAATGTCTGTTCGCCGGGCATCGTCACCGGCTGTTCAAGACAGAAAGGAACGGCATCGGGGGCGAAATAGGGCGTCTCGTCCAGCGTCATGCGGAAAGTATCGTTATGCGAAGGTTCTTTCAGTGTGAGGGGAAACGGAAGCAGGGGTTGGTAACACTGCACCGCCATGCGGTAGGCGTGCGCATGAAACAGGGCAATCTCTTCTTCCCGTTGCGGCAACCTGCCGTCCGGCAGGGCGAACAGCGCCCATATCTTTACACTCCGTCCGCTGCTTCCCGCAAAAGCGGCATAAGTCTGGGGTAGCAATGCCGCCTGTTCTTTCACCTGTTCCACTTCGGACAGTCCGGATAGCCCGCCCGCTTCCAACAGCACGATGCCGTTGTAGCGTTTCATCCGCCGCTCTCCCTCGCGGGTACGGCCGTACTCCATGGCGGGGCATATGCGGGGAAGTCTGTCGACGGATTCGTATGCTCCGCCGTCGGTGCGGCCCGTATATTCCAGCATGGCACGCAATCCGCTGACATACCGGGCTTTGGTTTCCGACTTGATTTTGGCAATAAAAGTGTCTGTATCGCAGGTGCTGATACTTTCCGTGCCTGCGTCACGGTTTTCCTTGATAAAGGTAATTTTCATCCGATGTTGTTTGTTTTGAAAATTGTTGAGGATAAGAGCGTTTCTCTTAGCGTCTGCAAGGTACGCATAAAACGGGCTGAAAGCAAGTAAATACGTCCTTTTGTTTTGAGAATTATCCTCCTTGCCCGTCACCGGAAATAAATAAGAAAAATTGAAAAATATATCGTCTGAAACTTGACTTTGCCTTGTGGATTTTGTATCTTTACAAGTACTAAAACCTCGTTTTCCAATTGCGGGCCGAAGAGCCTCCAACTGCGTGCCCGACGGCCCGTAACTGCCAACCGGAGAGCCCGCAACTGTAAAACGAGGTTTTGTTATAAGCATATCGGGGTTTTGCCATAGGCATACCGGCATTTTCGATGAGGCTGACGTAGAAAACCAACGGTGCGATTTTAGAAATAGAAACTAAAAACAAAAAGAACAATGGCAGCAGAGTATGACTTCCAAAGAAAGCCCAACCCGAAAGGGGACGGCGAGTTACAACCCATGTACCCCCGCATCGTGAACAAGGGTACTATCACCACGAAACGTCTGATTAGCGACATATCTCAGGCTACCAGCTTCACCCCCGGAGACATCGAGGGACTGCTGGCGGCATTGGAAGACCGCATCTCCTACTACCTGTCCGAAGGGCATCATGTGCAGTTGGGAGATATGGGGCATTTCTCGGCGGGACTGGCGGCGCGCCCCGTCATGGACAAAAAAGAAATCCATGCGCAGACGGTATTCTTCGGCAAGGTGCATTTCCGTGTATCTCCCGGTTTCCGCAAACAGTGTGCGGGATTTGTGGAACGTGTCAGGGCAGGGTACGGTTTCCGGCATAGTGCGGACATCAGCAGTGCGGAACGTTACCGCCGCCTGTGCGTGTTTTTGGAGGCGAATCCGTTCATTACCCGCAAGGATTACAGCGGAATTACGGGGCTTTTGAAGAATAAAGCGCTGAACGACCTCAATTTGTTGGTGGAAAAAGGTATTTTAACAACATTGGGACAAGGGTCGCATAAGGTGTATGTAAGGGCTGTGAATAAGGAAGTTACAGCATAATATCGTAAGAAAGACGCAAAAAAAACGGTGACGACCAGCTGTGGGTCGTCACCGTCGTAATGGTTCTTATCACTCGCAAATGCCCATACTCATAGGCAGTTAACTGCAAAAGTGATGAGTGATAACAAAAAACGGATTGATAGTTTCTGATTTATTTGGTTATTACTTTGAAAGCATAGGCGTATTCTCCTATGGGTTGGGACGGGGTTGTGATATACAATCCGCTTTCATCTTGTTTCCATTTCACCTGTTCTCCTGATGCAAGGAATGAGATGGATTTGATGTTCTTTATTTCTTTGCTGTTCAGGTTTTGTATCTTGACGGTTTTTCCGTTTCCGGGCCAGTCCAGCGTAAGGACGTATATCGTATTCTTCTTGGTGGTGAAACGTATGTCTTTTGCGGTGAAGGCATACAGGTAGTCCGCATATCTCTTCTTACCGGTCGTAGCGTTCATACTGAATGTTCCTTCACCATACACCTTGAAAGGCCGGGTATTGTAGATGGCTTCACCGTTTAGTTTCAGCCAGTTGCCTATTTTTACAAGTTCGTCCCGGAATGTTTCGGGCAGGCTGCCGTCCGCGCGCAATCCTACATTGAGCATCATATTGCCGTTTTTGCTGACAATATCCACGAGATTGTCTACAATCTGTCCTGCAGTCATGCGCAGTTTGTCTTTGGTCTTTCCCTGAATAACCGAACCCATACCTGCGTCTCCACCGTCTTTGCTGATGTCCAGCGAGTTTCCCATGTAGAACCAGCCGGGGTTTACCGTCGTATCTACCAAGAATGGATTTTTCTGCAAATCATCTACGCCGGAACATTCGCGGTCCAGTGTATATCCTTCTCTCACTCTCTTAATGGTGAGTACACCGTTTTGTACGCCTTTGCGCGACAGGTTCTTGTTATAGAAATGCGCAGCCAGTTGTTGCCCATAGATGCCATTAGGCAGTGGACCGTCGAAGTAAAGTAGTTCGGGTTCGTATTTGTCTATCAGCTCTTTGGTTCTGAGGTACCATGACTGTGCGAATTCGGGTTCCAGTCGCATGATGCGGTCCGGGGTACGTTTGCCGTACAGACCTTCGTAGGCAGGATTCATATAATCATAAGGCACTCCGGCATAGGCCCCTTCGGGGTCGGCATTAGTACCCTGGTAGAACATATGTTCATGACAGTAGTTGCTGAGGTGGGAGGAAATGGCAAAATGAACGCCCGCCTTTTTACATGCTTTCTGCCATGTACCCACAATGTCCAGTTTGGGACCCATATTTACTGAGTTCCAAGGTTGGTGGCTTGAATCGTACAGGTCGAAGTTGTCGTGGTGGACAGCCATTACACCGATAAATTTGGCACCGATTTCTTTGTAGAAGGCTGCCAGTGAATCTGCATTGAACTTGTCGGCTTTCCACATCGGTATAAAGTCTTTGTAGCCGAATTTGGAAGGATGTCCGTAAGTTTTCAGGTGATGTTGGTATACTTTGGATGCGTTTGCCCTATAACCCAGTATGGGATATTTGCGTAGTCCGGAGTCCGGTTCCTGATACCAGTACATCCATCTGCCGTAGTGTCCGCTATAGCCCGGAACGGAGTTGACCCCCCAGTGCATATAAATACCGAACTTGGCGTCACGAAACCATTCGGGGCATTGATAGTGCGCTGCAATAGAGGCATCGGTAGGTTCTATGGGACCTGATGCTATGTCGAAGTTGAAGGTGGACGCGCTTGGGTTGATAAGGGCGTCCTGACCGAAGTCGACTTGCTGTGCCTGGACGGTAAGTGTACAGCAAGAGAGTGCAAAAAGTAGGGTTTTGATGTTCATGGATTATACTTTAAAAAGGTTTACAGAAAAAAATACTTATTTTGCCAACAGTATTGGTTAGCGTTGGCAAAATAAGTAAATTGGCATTTTAATAGGCTTCTTCTCTGTTTGAAAATACTATATTTTTGTAGAAAACAAGTTCAATGCTGTTTAAGGAAAACTTAATATTGTAGTATTTATACAGGAAACAGCAAAAAAATGTTACTTTTTTACTTTGAAGCTGAAAGCCAATGCTTCATTCTTCAGCCCTTGTGGCAATATAACCTTTACTTTACCGTCTTTGCAGGTATATTTTACACGTTTCCCGTTTTGAAGCAATGTCATTTTACCATTGGGCTCGTTGCCTTCCCATTCTATATACTCAGGCAGGTTTTCCCCCTCAGGAAGTGCGTAAATGGCATACAGTGTCTTACCATCCTTGTTGGCAGTGAACCATACATTTCCGTAATTATAGTTGGGAGTGATACGGGTGGCGTAAATAGCAGAACCGTTTTTCTTTAACCATTCTCCTGCTTTCTTCAGTCTTATGAGTACCTCTTCTTCAATGATACCTTCACCCGTAGGACCTACATTCAGGGCAAAGCATCCGCCTTTGGCTGTAATCTCTGCCAATGTGTTGATAATCCAGTTCACCGATTTATATTGGGGGTTCGGATTCCAGCCCCATGTGTTACTTAACGTGATATTGCTTTCCCATGGATGATCTAATTGTGTTTTGGGAATTCTAAGTTCCGGTGTTTGGTAATTCTCGTTTCTTCCGGGAACAGTTCTGTCCACGGCAAGCAGGCCCGGTTGCTTTTTGCGTGCATTATCCACGATTTCATCCAGCTTGATATCTTGTCCCTTGTCTTTTCTTACCCAACCGCCGTCTAACCAGAGAATGTCTATCTTGCCGTAATCGGACATGAGTTCATCAATCTGGTTGGCGGTATATTGCTGATACTTGGCCCATGTTTCCGGATATTTTTGAATATCGTAGTTCGGATTGCGGGTAGGAGTGGAGAGGGCGGAATCCCAGTAATATTCACAGTGCCAGTCCGGTTTGGAGAAGTATGCGCCAATCATGAATCCTTGCTGACGGAAGGCGTCGAATACATGATAAGCCACGTTACTGTACTTTCCGTTTTTGTAAGGACCTTTAGCAATACTGTAATCCGTATATTTGGAATCAAACATACAGAAACCGTCGTGATGCTTCGTTGTAAAGATGAGGTATTTAAATCCGGCATCTTTCATTACTTCCGCCCATTCAGCCGGTTCGAACTTGACAGGATTGAAGGAATCCGCCAGTCCCCAGTACCACTTCTTGAAGTCTCCATAGGTAGCTCCGGGGAGTATTTTCTTTCTGCGGTCGGTGAAACGGTCTTCAGAACATAGTGCCCATGATTCGGATATGCCGGGAACGGAATATATTCCCCAATGGAACATGATACCGAATTTAAGGTCCTGCCATTGGTCCAGTTTCTTCAGCACTTCCGAATCGGTGGGCCATTCATAGTTTTTGGATATGCCATGTACATAGCCATGTTCTTTGTTGATAAAGTTTTCCTGCGCATAGAGGGCAAAGGACAGACCGAGTCCTGCTATTAGAGATAAAAGTCTTTTTTTCATCATGATAGATTGATTATAATATTAAAAAAAATCCGTTAGCATAGTTAAGGGAAGACGGCAGGTGATGCACTCTGTACAAGACATCATCTGCTGTCTTTTTTTGTATTAATATCCCGGATTTTGTTTTAGTAACGGGTTAGATGTCATTTCTCCTTCCGGAATAGGGAACAGGTAACAATCTTTTGTGAATTTCAACGAGCTTTCTTTAAATTCCGGCCAGCCGTCACGTCCTTGTACCCAGTAGCTCTTTAACTCATCTACCAGAATATCCCATCGTACCATATCCAGCATCATGTGCCCCCATTCAAATCCTAACTCCCGAAAGCGCTCTTGTTGAAGGTATTTCATCAGTAGTTCCTTGTTTCCGGCTATGTCAACACCTTGAATGCTGCCAACTTGTTCTACCGTAGGCATACCGACACGGTTTCGCACTCTGTTGATGAGCGATACGGCTTTGGGCAATTCATTGTTATGAATACAAGTTTCCGCATATAACAATAATATATCGGCATATCTCATGACAATCATGTTCATAGGACTGTAGTTAGGCTTTCCGCCCAACTGACCAACAATATACTTCACAACGCAGTGATTGCTGGATTTGGAATAACGGCTTTTGAAGCTGACATTGCTTTGTCCTGTTCTTTGTTCAAATTCTTGGATTGTAGGTGAGTCTTCATACCATACGGTGTACTTCAAACGTGGGTCGCGAATGTCATAAGGTTTGTCCGATTCAAAAGCGGGGTCGGCGGAAACATAGCTGTAATTGAATACAGGACCGGGTTCGGCGGCTGTTCGGTCAATATATGTACTTGTCACTTTATATCCGTTTTTGGTTTCAAACAGGTCACAATAGTATTCTGTAGGTTCCATGTATCCGAAACCGCCCGTAAAGTTCATATTGGCTTCCGCCGGCGGATTGATGAAATCCATGAAACGGTTCAGCGGATAGTTTTTGGTTGCGTTCGGTCTGGAAGGATCGTATTGAATTTCATAAATGGATTCAATACCGTTTTCACCGTCCGGCCAGAACTGGTCGTAATAGTTTGGAGTCAAGTCGTAATCAGGTTCTTTGGCATCCACTAATTCTATGAATTCCTTTTTGGCGTCTTCCCATCGCTTTTCGTATACATAGAATTTGGCAAGGAAGGCTTGGGCAGCTCCTTTTGAAGCGCGACCCAGGTTATCAGTTCCTCTGTAAGTTTTTACAGACGGGAGTAACTTTTTGGCTTCTCCAAGATCATGGATAATTTGCTTTGTGATTTCTTCTCTGGCTGTTCTTGGTTTGAGTACTTGGTCGTATGTTACTTGAGGTTCTGTGAATAAAGGCACTTCTCCAAATAAAGTCAGCAATGTGAAATAGGCATATCCTCTGATAAAGTGCGCTTCGCCTTTCGTCCTGTCTACTATGCTTTTGCTGGCTGAGTTCCCTTTGTCTGCATTGGCAAGAATATCGTTGGCACAGGCAATACCCTTGTACATATTTTGCCAACATTGGCGGGTGAAGTCCAAACTCGGAGATACCATAGGCACTTGTCCGTTGTATGGATTAAACACACCGCATCTTTTGGTTGGGGTTTCTCCGGCAAAAGGGGTGATAACGTCTATCATGGGGAAGAACTCGGATGGATATCCGGTCATTACGGCGTACATTCCGTTGGCGGCTGCTTCGAAATCGTTGTCGGTCTGGAAGAATGTTACGGCAGTTATTTTGTTTTGGGGATAAGTTGTCAGGAAGTCTTCACAAGAAGTGAGAGACATCGCAGCTGCCAGTCCTAATATTGTATATATCTTTTTCATTATAATTATATTTTAAGGGTAATCGGTTATAGTTTCAGAGAAAGACCTACAGAGATTGATTTGCTCACAGGATAGTATCTGACAAAGCCGTCAGATTGTGTGCTGGTTGTTTCCGGGTCAAATCCGCAATAAGGTGTGAAGATAAAGGGATTTACCGCATTTACAAATACCCGCAGATTCTCTATTTTGATTTTCTGTGTAATGTTCTTGGGGATAGTATAGCCTACCTGTATGTTTTTTATACGGAAATAACTCATGTTTTCCAATACTTTCTTCTGTCCTTCAGGTGCATTATTCGCAGAGATACCTGTCATAGCGGGATATTTACCACTTACTACTACATTACCGTCATCGCCTACAATCGTGCGGTTGTCGAAGTATTCTTTAAAAATATTACAGAAATTAGGATTTACTCCACCATAGGTGTTATCGTAGTAAACGTATTTCTTTGATTCTCCGTTAGTGGAAACAGAAAGGTCTATGCCTTTCCATGCAGCTGTCAAATTGATTCCGTAGACGATTTTAGGATCTCTGCTACCTAAGAATGTTTTGTCTTTGGCATCTATAATTTCGTCACCGTTGGTGTTTTCGATGATGTAGTTACCGGGACGTATGTCACCTTTGGGTTTTACACTGTTGTTGACTTCATCCCAAGTCTGATAAATTCCTGTAACCTTATATCCAAAATAAGAGTTGATAGGATAACCTTCCTTTATCCAAAGATCGGATGTAGCGCTGGACACTTGGAAAGGGGCTACACCTCCCATATCGGTTACTTCATTCTTGTTATGGGCTAAATTAACGGAAATGCTATATGAAAAATCTTTTATCTTATCATTCCAACCCATATTTATTTCCCAACCCCTGTTCATTACTTCACCCACGTTGATTACGGGACCATTAAGGAAACCTGTTGAATAGGGGATTGTAGCACTGAATAACATATCTGTTGTACGTTTGTCGTACCAATCAAAAGAGAAATTCAGTCGATTATTGAGAATGGTGGCATCAATACCGATATTGGCGGTTGTGGTAGTTTCCCATTTGATATCTTCATTGCTCATGTCTGTTAGATAATATGCCGGAACTATGCTGTTTGGGCTGCCTAACGGGTAACCATCCGTCAGCTTATAACTGCTGAGCCAGGCAAAAGATTGGATATTCGCATTACCCAAAGCACCGTATCCCACTCTCAGCTTTAGATTATTGAGCCAAGAGATGGACTTCATAAACTTTTCTTCACTGATGCGCCAGCCTAATGATACGGACGGGAATGTTCCGAATTGATTGCCGGGAGCGAATACGGAGGAACCGTCTCTGCGAATGTTCGCTTGGAAAAGGTATCTGCCCATATAGTCGTAGTTCACCTGACCGAAGATTGAAACTGTTGAGCTTTCAAGACGGTTACCATTTAAACTTTCAGTTTTTGCACCTGCATCAATGACAGTCAAAGAGTTTCCGGGATAATTGCTTTTGGTTCCGGATAAGTCACCGGATTTATATTTCTCGGCGGTGAAACCGGCTAAAAGCCCTAAGTTGTGTTTCTGTCCGAACGTTTTGTTGTAGGTCAATAGCTCTTGTACCTCCCATTTCTCACTGTCGGCGTAGTTGCTGCTTGCTTCTGCATTAGGAACAGTTGCATATACGCTTGTCGGAGTATCGTAATCATAAACAGTATAACTGGGTTGCCATGAGTTATTTTTACTCCAGCCAAACTCTTGGTTGTACACAGATTTAAATTTAAGTCCGTCGATAATCTCCCATTCAAAGAAGAAGTTGGCACGTGTGTTGAACTTTCTTTTATTATAGGTCTTTACGTAATTGGGGTCAATTTGATACATTGTTGACAATGGCATTACGGAGCCTGTTTCATACTGGCCGGGAATGGTGGAACGGGGATTTCCATATGAACCATCGGGCATATACTGTGGAATGCTGGGGTGCATGAGCAAGGCATTCTTTCCGTAATGGTAGTCGTCTCTGTAATCTTGGTTGGACACATAAGCCTCTAAGTTCACTCCAACTTTGAAGTTTTTGCTGAATTCATAGTCGAAGTTGGAACGAAGATTAAATCGGTCGTAAGAGGTTAGCGCAATAACTCCTTCCTGATTTATATAGCCGGCAGATATGGCATATTTGGCTTTATCGTTACCGCCTTTTAAAGACAGGTAATAATTTTGTATAGGAGCGTCGTTACCATAGGCGAGTTTCCACCAGTCGAAGCCTTCACCCAATTTCTCAGGAGCCATATCACCCGTCCAAGGAAGTGTTTGATTGCTCCAACGTGCTTCTTCATTCTGTTTGACGGCCAATTCTTCTGCATTAAGTACTTCCGGCAGGTGCGATACATTCTGCCAACCATATTCGGCAGAAAACTCTACTTGCATTTTGCCTTCCTTGCCTCGTTTGGTCGTAATCAAAATAACACCGTTAGCGGCTTTAGAACCGTATATTGCAGCTGATGCGGCATCTTTTAAGACGGAGATACTTTCAATGTCTCCCATAGCAATGTCATTCAAATCTCCTTCAAAGCCGTCAATGATGACCAAAGGTTGTGTACCGGACATGACAGAGCCGAGTCCGCGTACTTGTATATTGGAAGCCGAACCCGGGGTTCCCGCGCTTGCAGTTATTTGTACACCGGGGAGTTTTCCTTGTAATGCTTGGGCGGAGCTACTTGAGGTTACTTTTGCCAGTTCTTCTCCGTTTACGGTAGAGATAGCTCCGGTCAGATTGACTTTCTTTTGAGATATATATCCTGTGACAACGACTTCTTCAAGCATTTCCGTATCTTCTTTTAGAAGAATGGAAAATTCTGACTTTCCATTGAGGGGAATATTTTGAGTGATATAGCCGATAAAGGATACTACAAGTGTGCCGTTGGCAGGCGCATCAAAACTGAATTTTCCGTCCATATCGGTAATGGCGCCGATAGTAGTTCCTTTTATAGACACGTTTGCACCGATAACAGGGCCGAAATTATCATTTACCACACCTGAGATTCTTTTGTTCTGCAAGATATTTTCAATGGATTCCGTCTCTCTTACTAAGGTAGGTTCGTTGGTTGTTGCATAACTGTGAATACAACAAGCACCGGTTAATAACGAAAGCATGAGCATTCGTTTCATGTGATTTTTCTTGTTCTTCATAATACTTGGGGTTAATTAATAGTTTGTTTTTTCATAATTGTATTTATTAAAAAAATATAGTTTTATATTTATAAGGCGAACTTTCTATTTAACTTTTCCTGTGGTTTGTGCCGGTCTGTCCTCCATTTCCTGAGTTTCCCACTTGCCGTTAAATCTATCGTATAAGACGGAAGAACGTTTCTTTTTTCCGTAACTGAAAGTTACCGGCGTTTTACTGTTCCGGATATATATGCTTGCCGGACGTTTGGCATTCAATTCCGCTTCAATCGTCCAGTCACCGCATTGGAAATTGTTGTCGGTACGTTCTATGTTTACCATCTGGTTTCCGTTCGCTTCCACTTGAATGATAGTAAGAATACGGTTCATCTTGCAGGGTTCGTAGCTGGCTGTTAGCGACCAGGGGGCGGTAAAGTCTTCACCGCGTACACCTATCTTTTTGTTAGGCTCGGCTATAAACTTGTTTGTTTGGCTGATGGTGCATCTCTGTTCGCTGAACAGGCGGGCAACAGAAGTATATTTGTCTCTTTTGTTATGGGTTGTCAGTGTTGCTGTTGCCTCGTCTATTTGGAATTTAACCGGACTGTGCAGCAACCAATCCCAACTTACGGCTTTGTCCGCTTCCAGCTCGTCGTAGATAACTACAATGTTGGGATGCAACAGGAAGATATGACGGCGATACTTCTTAAGTGGAGTTTCTCCGAAACCGTTTTCGCGCGACTGTTCAAGATTGTGGTTGGCAAAGTTCTTTTGCCACATGGGGTATTCACTGATGCCACAATAGGCGTTGGAGGCATCTCCCAAGGCATAGGATATATGCTCTCCGTTGAACATACGCACAATGTTTCCATAGGCACGTGTGGTGAACGGTTGCCCGATACCGTCTACTAATATGGTGTTGTGGGCGCGTGTATGGCGGTAAGATAACAGGTTGTGCGGGTCGGCAAAATTCATGTAATGACCTACTGCATGATAAATGGCTTTTCCGCCGTAGTGCAGGTTGAAAGCGTTTTGGTTGGAATGCGTGTGGCTGCCGGAACCGAACGGGCTGGAACGGAAACTGAGACTGATGTTATGTTTATAGTCTTTCAGGTTACTGTTGGCTATCATCTCGCCTGTGTCTTTGAACCATACGGCTTTGGGGGCATCCGACGGCAGTTCGGCTTGTCGGGGACGCTGCTTGCCACACGCCATGCGGTAGAGGCGGGTTTCTGTTTCCGCTTTATAACGGTTGTTGATAGACGAATACCATGTGGCATAAGGGTCGCCGGTGGTACGTGCCATGAAGTCGGCAAAGGCGCTGCGGATGCGCAGAGGCTTCGGATTGCTCTTCTCGTGTCCGTCACCGAAACCGGCACTCAGTGATTTGGGTTGCCAGCTGTACAGCATACCGATGCCGGCGTTCTTATACCAGGGGTGCTGCATAAAGTCCGTATTTGTCAGGTAGCTGAACAAGGCGGGTACATAGGACAAGGTAACAGCGTTGGCGCTGAAATAACTTGTACCGTTGTGCCATGAGCCGTCGCGATTGAAACCGGATGCCGGGGCGCGCGCCGTCCACAGTTCATAGCTGTATTCCAGATATTCTTTGGCAAGCGGATATTTATCGTACATGACTAATGCGGCTTGCATGAAGTGGCGGAAAGCAAACTGCCAGAAGTGGTTGTCGAAGATATGGGTTTCTTCGTTCGCTAAAATGTGGCTTTTGTAGTAGAGTGACAGTACATCCATGATGATGCTTTCCATCTGTTTGCGCTCTTGTGCGCTGAAGCGGTCGTAACAGTTCTCGTAGGTACAGGCTAACATATAAATCAGCTCACCTGCGTTAAAGTCATTGCCGATGACTTTCCGGTCGGGTTCTACTGCCAGCAGGCAGCGTACGTTCTGTACCATTTTTTCTGCATAAACATCCAATTGCAACATTTGGTAGGTGGTATTCAGGATGTCGCACTCGGCAGCCATACGGGTGATTTGCCTGTAGGGCTTGGTGTCGTTGGTATAGTTTGAACCGAGCGCATTGCGCGAATCGGCAATCATATTCTCGAATTCCGGATGTGAGCGTACTTTCTTGCGAGCCTTTTTCAGATTGTCGTTCAGGAAACAATAGATGCGAGGGTATGTTTGGGGAATGTTATTCAGAAAAACGTTGGCTTCGGGCGTGACGAATTGCGGTATGTCTCCGGTTACGGTGAAGCTGTACGTCTTGCTCCAAGGAAATTCTTTGCCTTCCTTGCTCACTGAACGTACGCGCCAGTACCATATGCCGTTTTCCAATATCTTGTGCGGATTGAACATACACCAGGGTTTGGGTTGGGACAGTACGCTACTTGCATCCGAGAAGTTTTCGCTTCGGGATAGTTGGAATTGCAGGAAGTCCGATTGCTTCATGCTTTTGGGAACCAGTAGCGGCGAAGGGTTTATATATAAGGTGTGCTCCTGTTGCGGATACGGTGTTTCCCGTTCATTTTCGTGGATACGCCAGATGTTTTCTGCTTGAACCGTAGTTAGTGCCAGGCAGAATGTCAAGAAGAGTAAAAGTCGTTTTTTCATGTTATATTGTTTTTGAAATGATTCTCAGTCAACGGTAGCAAAGGTATCGTATCGATATATAAACGACTTTCTATGTCGTCAAATGATTTATCACATAGGTGTAAAGCGTTTACACTTTTGTGCAAAGTGCTTTTGAATCTGTCCATATTCTCTATTACGGTAGATAAGTTGGACTTTTTTATAATCGGGTTATACAGTATTGATAGATAGATGTAGTTTTTTTTAAAAGAATAAATACACAGTTGATAGATGAAATGGAAGAAATGGAGTATTTTTATAAATCAATTAAATAATGGAAAAACAATGAAAAGAAAGTATTTATTGTTTGCTGTAATCTTATTATTAGTGAGCAGTTGTGTGCAACCGAACAAGAAAGTAGGAAAATCCGGTGAAAAGAGAACAACGGATACGCTGTTACAAAAAAACTATGAGTACATTTCCACGCTTCGTCTTACTGTGGGTGAGAGTAAACGGCTTATAGCCAAAGGTATTGCTGCCAATAAGGAAGTACGTGAACGTTTGGCAAACGGAATGGTAATCATTACTTTGGGTACTACCAACACTTATATTGCAGAAGAATTGACAGGACTTAATGTACCGCGTGGCAGCTTTGTTACCGGTCGTATCTATCCCGGCTATAAAGAGGATTTCCAGAAAGGAATGAAACGCCGTTCGGAAATAATATTGATAAAAGGAAAGGTGATGGATATGAGGTACACTGATGCTCTTTCTAAAATGGAACCGCAGGATATTGTGTTCAAAGGTGCTAATATGCTGAACTATGCCAAACGTCAAGCAGCAGTATGTACCGGTGCGCCTGATGGTGGCACTGTAGCTAAACTTCGTCGTTATACGGATAAGGGTCGAGGACGTTGGATATGTCCCGTAGGTTTGGAGAAGGATATTACACAAGATCTTTTTGATATTCAGAAGATAACGAATAACAGTAGTGCCGAGCGCAGTAACACTGTAAAATTGAATGTGACGGAAAATAATATCTATACTGAAATCGAAGCGGTAAAGGAATTTGCTGATGTGGATGTGTTTGTGACAGCTAAGGGTGGAGTAGACGGTGCTGAAGGTGGTGTCTCTCTATTAGTATGTGGTCCTAAGGCTGAGGTGCAAAAAGTGGAAGCTGTTATAAAGCAAATAAGCGGGGAACCGGATTTTCTTAAGAAATAATTCTTCTGTATTCTTGTATGATAAGACTACCGGATAAAAATAATCACCCGATTTTCTGGAGCATTCCTTAAAATCGGGTGATTTCTTTTATTTCAATGAGTGTTATTTCCGCTTTTTATTTTCATCTACAATTTCGTAGCTTTTTGAGTTCATAGGCTTGACTTTTACTTTAGGAAGTTTCTTATTGAATTCCAGTTTGATGACAGAGGCATATTGGTCGGAAGCTTCTTTGGGAAGGTCGATATAAATGCCGTCATGGGTGTTCTTGAATTTCAAAGCCTTTCCGTTGTGCAGTAAAGTTGCTGATGAAGCATTCTCATAGAGGCGGAACAAAAGCTGTTGGTCTTCGGGCCAGTCTATGACGTGTAGATATACATAAGTTTTGTTTCCGACAATTTTCTGTGTACAGCGCCCCCATTTGGGTTCACCAACTTTTACACGTTCGGTTCCATAGATGGACTCTCCGTATTTTTTCATCCAGTCTCCTATATCTTTTAGACGACGGTAGTTGATTTCGGGAATGGCGCCTTCACCGTCGGGAGCGATGTTGAGCAGGTAGTTCCCACCTTTTGATACAATATCAATCAAGTTTAGAATCAACGTGCGTGATGTTTTCCATACACAACCGCGTTTCTTGTATCCCCAACTGTCATTTAAAGTCATATTGGTTTCCCAATCTGTACCGTCCAGCTGTTTGATTGTGGGTATTATTTGTTCGGGGGTTTTATAATCACCTGTGTATTTTTCACTGCCCCTGATTAGGCGGTCGTTGGTGATGATGTGCGGATAATCTTTAAAAAGGTCGCTAATTCTTTTTGCATATTCCTCAGTCATTTCAGAGGGGGTATCCCAAAAGAATACAGCTATATCACCATAGTTGGTAAGTAATTCCTTTATTTGTGGAATAGATACGTTGTTGAAGTATTCCTCACGAGTGGCTGTTTGCTGCAAAGGATCCCAACTGCCGTGATGTGTCAAGGTGTAGGCATCTATTTCTTTCGCTTTCGGATTGGGCCAGCCTTGACTCATGGGTCTTCTACCGGTGGTTCCTCCCGGATTATTCCAGTCCTGTATCTGTGAATAATAAAAACCTAATTTCATGTCGTATTTGCGACAGGCTTTTGCCAGGGCATCCAATACATCTTTCCCGTACGGGGTGAAATCTACGATGTTGTATTTGCTGGCTTTACTCTTGAACATGGCAAAACCGTCGTGGTGTTTGGCAGTAATCACCAAATATTTCATACCGGCATCTTTCGCCATTTTCACCCATGCCTCGGCATCGTACTTTACAGGATTGAAAGTCTTGGTTATTTCCTGATATTCTCTTACCGGAATCTTGCAACGGTTCATAATCCATTCTGTACCGCCTGCACGTTGCAGGTAATCGTTATAGACACCACCTAAAATGGCGTAGGGCCCCCAATGAATAAACATTCCGAAGCGTGCTTCGCGCCACCACTTCATTTTTTGGTCTTGCGCCTCGTTTTGCGCAAAACCGCCTTGTAAGCATAAGATAATCGTTAATAGTGATAATAAAAATTTTTTCATGTTCTTGAATTTATTATTTGAAGTATGATTATAGATATTCACTTAAATTTTCATATGTTTTTTTCTTTGATAGTATCGGTATTGGATGTCTCTATTATTATTCTTTCTCAACACAGACAGTACCTGTCTTGCCTTCGTTTCCGGCTTCGTTGAGAGATACAACCTTGAAGATAAGATAGTCGGTGTCTTTGAGTTCCGGTGCGGTGTATTTATAGGTCGGTTGCTTTACATCGGTTGCTATCAGTTCGTAGTCGGGGTTGTTACCGCGAGTGCGATATATGGCATAGGCGGCAGCATCTTTGGCGGGTGTCCATTGCAGGGAAACGGTGCTCCCATCGAAGCCCGCCTTTAAGTCCTGTGGGGCTGCCGCTACTTTGCGTTGCGGCACATTACTTAGTATGTATGTTTGGTTGGCTTTTGTCGGGAATGATATTTTGTCTTTACCTATCGGTTTGTATTTTATCGCTTTACCTGCGGCGTCTTTCAGTACTGCATAGGTAATGTTGGGATGTTTTAAGATGCAGACGCCATTCTGTTTGGACAGAATCTCAGCTTGTATAAGCATCCCTCCCTTCCAGTTAGCGGATACTTCGAAGTTGCCGCGTGCGGTGAGTCCTTTGTATGAACCGTTCTTCCATACATCCGGCAGGGCGGGCAGGATATGTATATAGCCTTCATGGCTTTGCAGCAGCATTTCTGCGATACCGGCTGTTCCGCCGAAGTTGGCGTCAATCTGGAAAGGCGAACGGAGGACGGCAAGACAGGTTGCCCAAAGATTTTCGTGAATGCCCGTTGTGAGCAAGGCGGCTACGAGGTCATGTGCGCGGTTCCCCTCTTTGGCACGTGCCCAAAGATTTATTTTGTGTGCCATAGACCAACCGGTGGAAACATCACCGCGACGGTTGAGCGTCACTTTGGCTGCATCCAGCCATGCGGGGGTATTCTCATTGATTAGCGTACCGGGATAGAGGCCGATAAGATGTGAGATGTGGCGGTGGTTCTGTTCCAGTACGATATCACCGTAATGTTTTTCCTCACGGTATTCTTTGATTTGACCGGAATTGCCTATCTGTACGGGATCCAGCCGTTTGCTTTGTTCCTTAAAGAGACGGATGTTTTTGTTGCGGTCGCCCAGTAAGGCTGCGGCACGGATGGCGTCCTGATGGTTTTCATATATCATCTGCTGGTCGAAAGCGCATCCGATGGTAGGATAAGGACGCTTGGTGGCTTTGGCATATTGTTCGGGTGAGGCGGAGGGAGTGGCAAGCAGGAAGCCGAGTGTGTCGGCAGTGACTTTGCTCAGGAAGTTGGCCACTCCCAGCACTGCGGGATAGGCTGTCTCTTTCAGGATTTGTTTGTCATTGGTGAAGGCGTAATAGTCCCAGAAAAGTTTCGAGGTGAAGGCTGCCATGCCGGGACCGGAATGTCCGCCGGGCATTCCTACCATATAAGCTCCTGCGCCTGTGCCCATGGTCCAGCCATTGCCGCCGGGTTCGTCGGAGAAGTGCTGCGGATGGTGTATCTTGATGTATTTCGATGCAAACTGTTCTGCCATGGGCTTGTAGGCCTTATGGAAATCCGCGTAACTTTCGAAAAGCTCTATCAGATTGGTGTTGAAGGCAGGCCAGTAGTTCATTTGTATATTGATGTTGTGGGTATAGTTTCCGTTCCATGGGGCCAGTTCATACTGGTTCCAGACTCCTTGCAGGGTGGGAGGCAATGCTCCTTTACGGGTGCTGCTGATAAGCAGGTAGCGGCCGTAGTGGAAGAAGAGCTCTTCCAGATAGGGGTCTTGCTTCCCTTGTTTATAGGCTGCCAACAGGCGGTCGGTAGTGAGGGGGCTTTTCTTGCCGATATTCAGCTGTACCCGTCCGGTGAGGGAGGAGAAGTCGTTGATGTGTGCAGCGCGTAATTGGTCGTAGCCTTTTTGGGCGGCCTTGATGAGGCGTCGGGATATTTCCGTATGCGGGTCAGGACAGCCTTTCAGTTTTTCGGCAGGTTTGTTGGAGAATACTTGCGGCGTTAATCGGTAATTGGTTCCTAAAGCCAATAGTATGACGGCTGAATCGGCATTCTCTACCCGGAGGGTACCGTGGTCTGCGTTGGTGTCATTTCGGGCGGATATGCTTCCGTTTACCGGAATAACTTTGATTTGCGCTTCATAAATCAGTTTCAGATATTCTGTTTTACCTCTCAGAGTAATCATATCTTCTTTGGCAAAGACCTTGCCTTCACGTCCGTTATAGTTGAAGCGGGTTTGTGTGGGACCGCTTAAATAGCCTATGGTCATAGTGTCCGTACGTTGCAAGAGACCGAAAGGAACGAGGTGGGCAATTTGGGGACGAACGGTAAAAGAAAGTTTTCCGGGTTTGTCGGCGGTTAGTTTGATGACCAGTACATTGTCCGGATAACTCATGAAGTATTCACGATGGTATTTTACGCCTTGGTATTCGTAGCTGACTTCGGCAATACCTTTGTTCAGATTCAAGCTTCGGCGATAATCGGTACGGAGATTATGGAAGAAATCCAGATACAAATCGCCGAATGAGGTTTGGGTTTCGGCTCCCCAAAGTCCGCGTATGTATAGGGTCTTGTCTGTCAGCTGCAGTCTTTCCGTACTTGTACCGCCAAAGATACTTGCTCCCATGTAACTGTTCCCGATAGGGAGCGACCAACGTTCCCAATCCGTATCGATAGGGCGTTCGGACTCATTAGGGGGAATTACGCCGCCTTGGTTGTTTGCGGGTTCATCATACCAAAGTTCGTAATCGGAAGTAGGTTGTCCGGTGCTTTCATACTGCGCCTGCACATTGATTATATAGGACAGGCATAATAAGACGGTCAGAAGTTTCTTTCTGTTTTTCATGGTAAATGTTCTTGCTTTTTGTTTGAAACAAAGATAGGCAAGTTGGCATTTCAACGGTTATAACGGTGTATGATAAAAAGTGAGACAAGTATAAACCTGTCTCACTTCTGTCTAATTGCATTATACTTTTGTCTGAAAATCTACTTTCCGTACTCTGACGGCAGGCAGCCGAAATATTTTTTAAAGCTGGTAGCGAAGTAAGACGGAGTATTGAAACCGACCATTCCGCTGATTTCCGCTACGGTGTATCTGCCCTCTTTCAGTAATTTGGTGGCTTGGTTGAAACGCATTTTGCGGATAAAATCATTGGTAGATTCTCCTGTCAGCGCTTTCATCTTGATGTGCAGGTTGGAGCGGCTCATACACATCTCACGTGCGAATTCATCGGTCGAGAACTCCACATTATCCATATGCTTTTCCATGATAGCTATCGCTTTCTTCAACAGTTCTTCATCCATCGGATTGAGTGCCACTTTTTCCGGCTCCACTTCCAATGAGTTGGAATAATGCTCAATGGCACGGTGGCGTGTACGGAACAGATTCTTAATTTTTGCGGTAACCACTGCCATAGAGAAAGGTTTGGGGATATAGTCATCCGCGCCTACTTGCAAGCCCTCCAGCTGTTCTTTCAAATCGGTCTTGGCGGACAGTATGATAACGGGGATATGACAAGTGCGCAAGTTTTGTTTTATCTGTTTGCAAAGTTGCAATCCGTCCATAACGGGCATCATGACGTCGGTCAGTATGAGGTCAATTTCTTGCTCTTTTACGATGGATAACGCCTCTTCACCATTTTCGGCAGTCAGTATGTGGTAGCTCTTGCCCAACTCTTCGCTGAGATATTGGCGGATATCCGCATTGTCTTCTACAATCAGGATGTTCTCTTTACGTTGTCCCTCTTTTTCGGGCGTTTCCTCAGCAACCTCTTTTGTTTCCGTGTCGATTACATACATATTCCGGTCATTGGTGGTGTAGACTCTCTGCTCTTCTACGGGTTCTGACGCAGTCTGTCTTTCCTCCGGGAGATAGACCGATTCCTCTGTCGGCAGGTAGACGGAGAATGTACTTCCGACACCTTCCCGGCTTTCCAATTCGATGCGTCCGTGATGCAGGTCTACAAGCCGTTGTACCAGTGACAAACCGATGCCGCTGCCCAGATGTTCATTGTCTATCTGGTAGAAGCGTTCGAATATCTTTCCCTGCTTGTCTATGGGAATACCGTTTCCTGTGTCTTTCACTTGGAGGAGGAGTTCGCGGTTCTCTTCCTGCAAGGTTACGGTGATGCTCTTGCCCTCATCGGTATATTTGAAGGCATTGGAAAGCAGGTTGTTTACAATCAGTTCCAAATAATCCGGATCGCAAAGAATCTCACGTCCTTCTGTGTTGGAGTTGAAATTATAGGTTATCTGCTTACGCTCTGCCAGACGTTCGTAGAACAAGAAGTCTTTTTTAATGACATTGTGTATCGGATTGGGACGTACTTTCAGATTGAACACACCCAATTCGGCACGGCGATAATCCATTAGCTGGTTCACCAGATGCAGCAACCGATTGGTGTTTTTCTGTACATGCTCCAGTTGCTTGTGCAGCCATCGGTCGCTTACTCTATCCATCATTTCCTGTACCGGGGCGAGAATCAATGTCAGCGGAGTACGCAACTCATGGGAAATGTTGATGAAGAAACGCAGCTTCATTTCATTCATCTCTTTTTGACGCTCTTTGTCCACACGTTCCATTTGCAGTTCGGCTTCCATACTTTTGCGCATCCAGAAGTAGCGGAATATGAAGATTGTAATGGCAATGAAAGCAGCTATAAATAGCAGGATGGCCCACCATGTCTTGTACCAGACGGGCAGTACCACGATTTCCAACTCTGTCGGCGTCTCATTCCATTTACCGTCGCTGTTGGCGGCTTTTACGAGGAAATGATAGGTTCCCGCCGGGAGGTTGGAGTAGGATACCGTACGCAGGGTATTGGTATAGTACCACTCTTTGTCATACCCTTTCAGCATATAGGCGAATGTGTTATGGCTACCTGATATGTAGTTCGATACAACGAAATCCAGTGAAAACATGGTTTGCCTGCTCGATAACGTGATGCTTTTCGCACTGCTGATGTCTTGCTTCAGCAGACCGGTGTCATCATTAGGGGAGACTGCCTTGTTGAACAGATGCAATCGGGTGAGGACAACCGGAGGGGTGTATGGATTGTCTACTATCTGCTCCGGGTGGAATGTGGTGATGCCGTTGATGCCGCCAAAATACATTTGTCCGTCTGCGGTCTGGAAGTAAGCATTATTTGTGAATTGGTTACTTTGGAGTCCGTCATTGTCTGTATAGTTACGGAATTTTTCTGTTTCGGGTTGGAAACAACTCAGCCCTTTGTTGGTGCTTAGCCACAGTCTGCCGTCTGCGTCTTCCAATATTCCGTGTATGACGTTGTTGGGAAGTCCGTTGGCAGTGGTATATTGTTTATACTCCTTTTTGCTTTCGTCAAAGCGATAGAGCCCGTTTCGCGCTCCTATCCAGAAAATGCCGTTTCGCGCTTCGTATATGGTGTTGACGGCTTTAGACTTTACCGGAAAGTCGTGCGGCAGTATGGGACAGGCTAACAATCCGTTATTGTCCTCTGTATATACGTTCAACCCTTTTTCGCTGCCTATCCAAAGGCGCTGCTTGTTGTCGCGTAATATGTATGTAAATTCCTCCTGCTCCAAAGGGCGTCCGTCGCTTTGATGGGTTATGCGGGTAAATGTTTTCTGCCGGGGACTGAAACGAAGAAGAACCGTCATTCCGGTTATCCATAAATCACCGTTGATGGCAGGCAGGATATCGTATAGGTTTCTCGTATTCCTGTTGTTGAACGTTTCGATACGGCCGGAGTTACGGTGCAGTATACTGAGCCCCCCGGTGTGGGTACCGATGTAGACCAGATTCTGTGCTTCATCGATGTATATAGCTTTAATGTCATTGGATTCAAGCCCGTCTTTCTGTGTATAATAGGTAAACTTGCTTGTTTGCGGATTATAGTAATTTAAACCTCCGTTATTAGTACCTATCCAAATACCTTTCTGCGCATCTTCCCTGATACATCCTATAGTGTTGCTGTTCAACGAATTCTCTTTTGCAAGGGATTGGATATTATGAAAACGGTCTTTTAGCGGATGATAGTAGTTCAATCCACCGTAATAGGTTCCTAACCACATTCCGCCTTGCGTGTCCATAAAAATATCACGAACGGATGTTTGTGAAAGGCTTCCGCTGACTTCCGAATTACTGGTATAGCTGTTAAAGGAATTGGCTGTTTCATTGTATATGTTCAGAGAGTTGATAGTACCTATCCACAAGGTGTTTTCAGAGTCAAGCATCAGCGAGCGGATGTAGTCGGAACTGATGCTCCCTTTCTTTCCGGGGATATGAGTGTAATGGATTAATTCTTTTGTTTGAGGATTGATTTTGTACAATCCGCTTCCTTCTGTACCTACCCACAGGCATACGGGTGATTGCTGTAAAATAGAGAGTATCTGTTTGTCTTGCAGCTTCTCCGGTATGATTTTCTCAAGCGTATTGCGGGAGATTGAGTAAACGAATACTCCTTTGTAACTTCCGATGTATATATTGTCTCCTTGCCTGCTGACAGTAGTGGGTGATACGGATAGCAGAGAGGGATGCAGAGGCTTGTCGGAGAATTGGCGGGTTTCAGTATTAAACAGCAGAAGGTCTTCACCCTTATTTGATAATAGGAGTAACTGCTTTTCATTGATTTCTACAATTCCGGTAACAGGTATATTCTTTTTATTCCTTTGGAAAGTGTAGTTATAGAACTTGTCTTGTGAGGTATCATAGAGTGACAAACCTTCCTGCGTACCTATCCATATATTGGCTTGCGAATCGATCAGGCACGCTCTGGTAATGCTGCTTCCTATGCTGTATGGATTCAGCTCATCGTGCTGATATACGGTGAAGTCGTAACCGTCATATTTGTTCAGACCGTCATAGGTGGCAAACCACATATTGCCCTGTTTGTCTTGCGCTATGTCAAAGATTGTATTTTGTGACAATCCTTCATTCACTCCGATGTGCACGAATTTGATGTGCTTGGGCGTCTGTGCATGGAAGGGGAGCAATAGTGTGACAATATTTGCTATAAGAAATATAAAGTACTTTGCCATATTCTGTTTGTTTAGTAAGGTTACAAGACAAAGATAAATAATTAAATCTTCATCTTTGCGAAATGATGCGCAAAAATGAAGATTTATGATGATGAAAAATAGCAATCATCCTGTTGTTAACGTGCTACGCGGGTAGTTGCCGGTAGCCGGTCGTTCATTTCCGTCACTTTGTATTCACCGTTTATTGCATCGTAAAGCAGGGATGACATAGTATTCTCTCTCGGATAAATAACACTGTTCAGAACCGGATTTTCTTTACTGTAATCGAAGCACACGGAGTTGGTGGTATTCGTTACATTGAGTGATGCGGACTGTGTGGTATCCAGTTGAACTTTAACTATCCAGTCTCCTATAATTAGGGTGTTTCCTGTCTTGCGAATAACGAGCGGAGGCACTCCATTGGGATTTACCTGAATAATGGCGAGTATACGTGTTTTTGCTTTACTTTCTATACGTGCTGTGGTATGCCATTGGTTAGGATAGGAAGTTGGGTCGCTTACCGGTTCATAGAACCGGTCGGTGACAGACAGTGTGAGTGGGTCGTTACAGAACAGTTGTGTTACGGCTGTAGCTCCGGTATCTTGGTTTTTGTTGCTGATGGTCAGTAATTCAGGGTTGAGAAACATTCGGGAGGGACTGTGCAGCATCCAGTCGTAGGATACAGGTTCCGATGCTTCCAACTCATCGTAAATGAGGACGATACCTTCGGGGTGGAGCATCAGTACATGACGGCGATATTTGGTGAGTGGCGTTACACCGAAGCCGTATTCTGCGGTCTGTTCAATGCCGGCATTCTTGAAATTGTCCAGCCAGGCTTTCTCGTCCGTAATGCCGTTGTATGCTTTTGAAGCATCACCCAAGCAATAGGTGATGTGCTCTCCTTCCATTGCCCGCATAATGTTGCCATAGCCTTGCGGACTGAAAGTTTGTCCGATACCGTTTACCAGTAGAGTGTTGTGCGCCCGGCTGTGGCGGTAGGACATGATTGCATGGGCGGAATTATATTTATAGTAATAGCCCGAACTACGATAGATGTCTTTTCCTTGATATAGCAAGTTGAAAGCATTTTGACTGGCTGTGGTGTGACTGCCCGAGCCAAATACGCTGGAACGGAATGATAAGTTTACATCTTTTTCTACTGTACCGAGGTGGCTGTGCATTGCTACTTCGCCGATGTCTTGATACCATGTCATTTTGCTAAGTTCGGAAGGTAAGGTGGTATTATAGGTTTGTGGAGAACACATACGGTAGAGGCGTAGTTCGATGTCCTCTTGTAACTCTTTATCGCATTCGGAAGCGTACCAGCCGGCATAGGAATCCCCCAGTTCACGTGCCAAGAAGTCGGCAAAGCCAGCATATTGGCGGTTGGGAGTATCGTTATTTTCGCTACCGTCGCCAAAACCGCTGCTTTTAGAATGAGGAGGCCAGGAGTAGACCATGGCGCGTGCGGCATTATGATACCACGGATGTTGCAGGAAATCTGTATGGGTGACGTAGGATAGAGTCATAGGCATATAGTGTAATGTGGTGAGATTTGCGGAAAAATATCCGGTTCCGTTGTGCCATGCTCCGTCGCGGTTGAAGCCTGTGGCAGGAGCGCGAACCGCCCACAGCTCGTAGTAATATTCCAACATAGGTAGTACTTCGGCACTGTAGACAGGATGATCGTAGAGTAGGAAAGCGCATTGAAAATAGATACGCAGGTTTTGCTGCCAGAAATGGTTGTGTGTCAGCATATTTTCTTGTGAGCCCCACATCCGGGGAGTGAGTTTGCGTAGCATACGCATCATGATGGTTTCTGCGCCCAAACGTTCGTCAGCTGTCAGTTTGCTGTATAGCAGGTCGTAAATCATGGCGTAGCAGAAGGCGATATCCGTAGAGGTGAAGTTATCCGAGAACAACAGGTCGTCGCTGACCGGATAGGACAACATCTGTTGCAGCAATTCGTGCATTCTCTGTTCGTACTTCTCCAGCCGGGTGAGGTGATAAGCATGGTAGAGCGACTGGAGATGGACGTATAAACGTTCGGCGTCTTCATTGGGATTTTTGGTGGAGTAGTCGACTTTGATAGCTTCCCGGGCGCGATTGAGCAAGGATTTGTATTCGCGGTGAGACGATACATTACGTCGTGCTTCCTCAATAAAAGGATCCAAATAGCAAAATAAACGGGGGTAGGAGTGTGGGGCTTTTGTGTGGAATACCTCAAAATTGGGCGTAACGAAGACGGGAGTCTCAGATTTTACCTCGAAAGAGTAGTTTGGACTCCACTTGCCGGCTGTTCCGTCAGTACTTATGCTGCGGAAACGCCAAAACCACGTGCCTTCTTCCAGCTTGCGGTGAGGACCGTAGATGTTCCAAGGCTTGGGGACGGACTGTTGGGTTTCGCTTTCGGGAAAAAGTTCATTACGCGATAATTCAAACTGTAGCAACTTGTCTGTTTTCAAGCTTTCGGGCACGATAAGGGGAGGCGGGTTCAGATACAGTTCGTTGGTGGCTTTGGGATAGGGTTTCGTACGAAACTTGTCATGATAGGCATCAGGCAGTTCATAACTCTCTTCTTCTTCAGTATCCGGTTCTTCGGGAATTACGGGTGGAGCATCGTCGCGGCAGGCGAAGAGTGAGAGTAATAACACAATAAAGCAGAAGTGTGCGGTATGGCGACAAAGAGTGTAGATTTGTGTTCTCATACGATAAATTTAAACTGGGAACCCACCCCACACACGCGTACTTACGGTGGGGGTGGGAAAAATAATATATGTTATCCTATTGTCTTAATTACCTTGTTATCGGGTTACAGCTGTTTATTGTGCTTTGCTGATACCTTCGAAGATGGTGAGGACGGGGCGGATAACGGCTGATACAGGGCCCATATTGCTTTGCTTAAAAGAATCTGTCTTTATTGTATAGTCCGTAAGAGTAGTTGATCCTGATGTTGTTGCTGTTAAGTTAAATGTCAATGCACTACCTGTTGTTGTTACTATTGTACTGGACATGAAAATGAGTTCTGTTTTCTCAGTGGAGTATGCGCCTTTTCCGGATTGAGTGTATGCATTGGCGAATGTTTTGTTTTTAGTTATGGCAGGTACAATAGGACTGCTATCATTGCCATTGAATCCGAGCAATATACCAAACATATCTAATTGTTGGCGAGCGGTAGGAATATACCAATCACTGAGATTGTCACTTTTTGTAAATGCATTATTTTGTTTGAATGTGTTCATTCCTGCGATGAACAACTTAGAAGCATAATCGCTCAGTGTGGTTGTGATGCTGTTGGTATGGCTCAGACCGGAGTAGTCGAGTGTAGTCCAATCTTTGTTTGTGCTTTCTGTCCACTCAGTGGGAAATGTGTTCGATTCTGCTTTATCACCTTCCTTGTAGCCTACAGTACGTGTTGTTTCATTAAATGCCATTGCATAGGCTATAGGTGTTTTTTCTTCGCCGTAGTTGCTGTTATCTATAATTTCGTTATTCTTTAATGCAAACACGATAGCTACAGCTTGGTCTGAATATGTTTTGCTAAAAGTACCGTCTTTCAGAATATAGTCACCAACAGCCAATGTATTTGGATCTACCATTCCGTCGGGGAAGATAACGTCAATTGAAGTATCGCCATCCTTTTTAGGCTCTACGGTAGCTTCTACTTCTACATTCTCTGTCAGAGTGATGCTTGCACCGTTCAATTTGAGTTCTCCACTGGATGTGTTGTCTGCTTTCTTCAGCTCGAATACAATGTCATTGTCTGTACCCAAGTTTTCCTTGTTTGAGCTTGCAAATAGGTATGCGCTAAACCATTTTCCGTTCTCAACGGTGAGTTCGGAAGAAGATATTTTGCTATCTGTATAAGCATCTTTACCGGCATATCCGGCAGTCTCTCCATTCATTACGTTGAAACCTGTGGGGGCGGGCAAATCTTTTATTGTAATCTTAGTATAGTCAGTGTAGGCTGATTGACCGTCCTTGAATGTGATTTTAGTAAAAGGACGTTTCAGGGTGATTGATGCGAGTGCTCCATTGCCTGTAACAGGTTCCAGTGAGCAAGCATAGAAAGCATCAGCCACATCACCATTGAACATCTCGCTTCCGGCATTGGCTGTATAGCCGATAGCTTTCAGGTCAGTCGTGGTGTAGATGTTATCAGCGTCGACATCTTCTTTTACATAGTCTGCCCAGAAAAGGCATTTGTAAGTATCACTTGGCGCATTGAAAGTGAAAGTAACCTTTTCGCTTCCTGCTGTAACTTCCTGTACGTATCTTCCGTCTGCAATGTTGCTGTTGTCATCTGATTTTACCAATTGCAGTATACAGCGTAGTTTATATCCCTCGGGAATATTGGGTACAGCGCGTGTCACCGGGTTGTTCACCGGGATGTTTACAGCTACCGATACAGTACCGCCTCCTTTTGAGTCGTTATCGGAGATTATCTCCTCTTGGCTACATGAAGTTGCAAAGAGCGTCATGAACAAAGCCATTGTTGCGAGTAAGAAATTCTTTTTCATAATCAATGTGATATTAGTTGGTTAATAAATTATTTATATTGTCAGTTTAGTTATTTAGTGGGATATACCGGTACTATAATGTCTTCTTGCTCGTTGAAGTCGGGGTCGAAATCAATACCGCCATCAGGGTTGGCGGTGAGGAATCCGTAGGTGATGGTAGTGTTCTTTCCTGCCTGCCCGGTAATGTTGAAGGTGGTGGATGCCACAACTTTCTTGTTTACCACAATTTCCAGTGTAACAGGGATACGTGTCACTGCATCGTATGCTGCAAATGCGTAGTCGAAAGTCAGCGGATAGGTGCCTTTATCCTTCAGGACGCTGTTTTTGATGGTTCTTTCCTGCTGCAAGAACATCAATCCATGCCGGGGTATACGTTCCAGTACATTATAACCCATTTTGAGATAGGAGATATACTTGACACGGGCTATGAAGCTGTCGCCTGTTAATTTGCCGTCAGTAAAGAGCTTAAGGAATTTCTGTACGTCATTTGCCACAAGCTCGTAGCGCATTACGGGGCGTGCCAGTTCCATGTCGAGCGATACTTGAGTGTTCCATTGGCCGCGATACTGTTCAAGCTCCAGTTGTGCACTACCGCAGAAAGCGTCTTTGTATTCGTTGTTGCCCCGATAGGTTTCACTGCCATATACGGTGAGCAGATGATTGTCGGTAGAGTTGTAAAAGTAGTCTTCCGTTCCGGTGATGCCTTCTGCTTCATCGGGCATTTGCACGTAGTCTGTCCACACGGCTATCTCATAGTTGCGTGCGTGCAGCTTCATACTGACGGGCAGGCTGATTTCATCACGTCCGTCTACTATGTCTTGATAAACTACTTGGCGTGCCACGAATACGCGATCCAGATAGGCATCAATGATGAAACGATGACGATACTGCGGAGCATCGCCTGCTGTGGGGCGTAGCAATGATGTGCCGCCTTCTTCTGCTGCGGGCATTTTGAGATTGAGCTTTAGTTTGGCGTTCAGTATTACGGATGTAGGGTCTACACCTATCTCGTCATCTTCGGTCATTATGGGGTGCTCGTATAGGCAACCTGTCAGCAGGGCGGGTAACAAAAGGTACAGAAAGTATGTTGTTATTTTCTTTTTCATGGTTTCTTCCTTTCTTTTTAAAAACGGTAAACTAATGAGAGACCCGCACGGGTGATGCCCCAATAATGGCGGATGTGTGTCTCCAGCCAGGCGCCGTTCTCTATATTATAAAAAGTGTCGTATTTCATGTTGGCATAACCTGCGCCAATATTGAACTCTGCTCCCCAATGGGCAGAGAGAGGCAACTTGTAACCGTAGCTGATACCGGCACCGGCAAGGGGGCGTTTCCGGGTTTGGTAGCGGTTGTCTTCCCACTTGGCATTGAACCATGCCACATGGGCGTGAAGTCCGAAAAAGTGTCCGGTACCTGCTTCTTTGAGCCACCAGCGTCCTTCCGGTTGGAAAGCGATGCCGCGTATTGCGTGTTCACGCTCTATATCGCTGATGCTCCACATTACGGGGAGGTCTATGGTAATGTGTTTGTGCACTTGCACTTCGAGGGCGAGATTCTGTACTGCAAGTACATCGAAAGGAATGTTGGTTTTCAAGGCAACATAGTGGCCGTTTACTTGTGTAGCAGGTTTGATTTTACCTTTCTTGCTATTTGTATTGCTCTTGCCACTTTTGTTTTTTACAGTTTGCAGTTTCTTTTCTTTTCCGGTTTGGGAATTATTTTTTTTCTTGACTGTTTCTCTGGAAGCATTTACTTGGGGGGGAGTCTTCCGTGTTCCGTCAACCTTTTTGTTGATGACGGTCTTTTTGTTGATGACTGTCTTCTTTATATCTTGTGCCCAGGTGGCGGAAACCATTGCCAAGCAGAATATCAAGATTACTTGTCGCAGTAAATAAGTATTCAGTTTCATATACCGGTATTATTCATAGTTTATAACTGTGTTTTTCAGTCTCTACGTTTTTATTGTTTTTCTGTTAGCAAATGTATATGCTTTATAGGAAAAGGGATTTCTTTCTCGTCTTATCTTTGTTCAATGCCGGTGAATTGGCTTTTAATTCTGTTTAAGTCCCTTTCAGTATTGTACATACTGAAAGGGTTTAAGATATATCGTGTGTGGTTTCTTACCGGCTCTTTGTTTGTTAATACGGTTATTTTGTTACTTTTCCCGTTGGTCGCGGCTCAATGTCTGACATCTCGTGGATGGTCCATTTGCCATCCATTTCATCGAAAAGCACCGATGTGCCGGGTGTGCGTTTGTAGTCCTCTCCTTCAATTCGGAGGTTCTTGTTGCCTAAGCTGAAAAGCACCCCGGATTTCGGGTCACGTATCAGGAGCTCAGCAGGCTGTTTCGGGTCAAGCTGTGCCCTGAGTTTCCATTTTCCGGCAAGGATGAAATCATTGGGCGTTCCGTTCTTGTCATGTATCACGGTGTAGGGCTTGCTGCCGTCGGGGAGCAGAAGGATGACAGTGAGGATACGGTTGGCGGTGCTCTTTTCGTAAGCGGCAGTCATGTGCCACTGGTTGGGGTAACTTCTGCCTTTGCGCATCTTCTTGGGGTCGGGTGCCGAGAAGAATTTGTCAGTCTGAGACAGAGTACAATCGGAGTTGCTGAACATGTAGGCGGTGGAAGTAAATTTCTTCTCGGGGTAGTAGGTGGTAAGTGTCTTGTCCTTACCATTCTCATCGAGCTTGAACTGCACGGGGCTGTGTAGCAGCCAATCCCAGCGTACAGGCTTTTCCGCTTCCAGTTCATCGTAGATGACCACGATGTTGGGGTGTAGCAGCAGGATGTGGCGGCGGTATTTCTTTAAGGGTGTTTCACCGAAACCGTTAGCTACGGACTCTTCTACTTTGGAATTCTTGAAGTTCTTTTGCCACATGGGGTAATCTGTCAGACCGCAATAAGCGTTGGAAGCATCACCGCAGGCATATGCAATGTTTTCTCCGGACAGCATACGTACTATCTTTCCGTAGGCGCGAGTGGTGAAGGGCTGACCGATGCCATCCACGAGAATAGTGTTGTGGGCACGGGTGTGGCGGTAAGACAGGAGGTTGTGCGGGTCGCTGAAGTTCAGGTAATAGCCGGTGGAGCGGTATACGGGTACTCCGCGGAAATGCAGGTTGAAACTATTTTGGTCGGCAAGCGTGTGGCTGCCCGAGCCGAACGGGCTGGAACGGAAGCTGAGGAACGTATTCTCACGATAATGCTTGAGACTGCTGTGCGCCAGCATCTCACCGGTGTCTTGCATCCAAAGGGCTTTAGGGGCGTCTTCGGGCAACGGAGCGGCATCCGGATAGTTTTGGGGAGCAGCCATGCGTTGCAGACGGGTGTCGAAGTCTCCTTTGGCGGCTTTTGTTTCATTGCAATACCATATGGCGTAAGGGTCGCCTGTTTCGCGTGCAATGTAGTCGGCAAGAGCTACACGTTGGCGTTGCGGCGCGTTATCTTTTTCGTTTCCGTCGCCAAAGCCCGCACTTTTAGTTCTGGGCGGAAACGCATAAACTAATGCTTTTCCCAGATTCTTATAGAAAGGATGTTGCAGGAAGTCGGTTCCTGTAACGTAGGACATCAGGGCCGATACGTACCATAGGGTCTTTGTATTGGCATTAAAGTAGCCTTGCCCATTATGCCACTCGCCATCGCGGTTGAAGCCGGATGCAGGGGCACGTGCCGTCCAAAGTTCGTAGCAGTATTCAAGAATTTCTTTGGCGTCGTTGCGGGTATCACCGAACATCAATCCTAATTGCAGCATTTCGCGGAAAGCGCGTTGCCAGTAATGGTTGTCAAATATATGATTCTCTATCCCACCTTTATGTTGCAACATATGGTGGTATTTGGCAGTTGTGAATGTACGCTTTTCCAGTTCTTTACGCTCAGCATCTGTTAGCTGGTTGTAGCAAGCATCGTAGATATGTGTAAATATGTAGAGGATGTCTCCGCATACAAAGTCGTTGCGCAGTTTCTCGTCATGAGGTACGGCAAGTAAGGTACGGGTTACGGCGAGCATCTTGTCGGCATACTGCTTTTCACCCGTAGAACGATAGGCGGTGTAAAGGTAGTTGAAATCATTGGCAATTTTGTCTATCAGCTTATAAGGTTGAGGATTGGTTTCGTGACTGTTTTTCATTGCTCCGTCTGCACGCCTTTTCATCTCTTTATATTCAGGATGTGTAGTAACGGTGGACTGTCCTTTGTTCAGACCTTTGTCGATGAAGCAATATATGCGCGGGTAACTTTTCGGCATATTCTTCATAAAGACATCGAAAGTAGGAGTGACAAACTGCGGAATGTCTTCAGTGACGCTGAAATTATAAGTTTCGCTCCACTCGGTGGCTTTCTGGTCTTTGTTTATGGAACGGAAGCGCCAATACCATGTGCCGTTTTCCAAAATACGGTGCGGATTGAACATACACCAAGCAAGAGGTTTGGACTGTATGGTTTTCCCTTTAGGAAATGTTTGGTCTTGCGACAGCTGGAATTGCAGGTATTCTGCCTTGCGCATCTCTACCGGTACTATCAAAGGAGATGGATTCAGATAAAGCGGGTTGTCTTGCTGGGGGTAGGGGGTGACACGTATGTTTTCGTGCACTCGCTCCAAATTTGTTTTCTGTGCCAGTGCCGCCGGCATCATAGCCAGTGCAAATAGAAGTATCAGTGCCCATTGGCGGATGAATTGTTTCTTCATGATGTTATGATTTCTAAATTATGATTTTTTGGTTTCTTTAGTATCCCGGATTGTTCTTATTCTCCAAAGCATAGTTCACCTGTATTTCATCTTCCGGAATAGGGAAGAGTTCATGTTTTCCACTTTGGAAGTTGTGTCCGGCAGGAAAAGGAGTGTTCTTATCGTTGTTGATGCCGGTCTTGTTGCCGAATAATTGTAATGCTTCTTTCAAGATGCCCCAACGGATAAGGTCGTACTTGCGTACTCCCTCGCAAGCAAGTTCGAAGGCACGTTCCCAGTAGAGTACAGTGCGTATCTTACCGGTTTCATCGGAGTCGTCGATAAAGTCGATATCCCATACTTGCGGGGCTTTCATTAGGGTCTTGTAATTATCGGTATTTAGTTCTGTGGCTTTAGCACGGTTACGCACCTTATTGATAAGTTCCCGGGCTTTGGCGGTTTCACCCAGCTCGTTGTAGGCTTCGGCAGCCGACAATACTACTTCAGCATAGCGTATGTAGCAAAAATTGACGTCGGTAGCGTTCAGCTCCTCATATCCCAAAGGCATCCATTCACGTCTCCATTTACCGACAAATGCGTAGCCGGTGATATCCTTTTTGACGTGTTTATGCTGTTCTTTATCCCAGTTCCAAAGATGGGTGGCAACCATGACTTCACGACGCTGGTCCGTTGTTTCATAGAAGTTGCCCCATTCGGGCAGGCAACGGTATTGCACGGCAGCGCGTCCCATGACGTTATTCTTCTCATTGCCGGATATAATGGCTTGCTCTACCTGTACGCCTATAAAGGAACCGAGTCCTCCTTTGCGGTTGGGATATTGGAATGCTATCTCGAACAGGCTTTCTTTACTGTTCAGTATTTCACCGGAGAAACTCTTGAACAATGCTTCGTAACTATTGGTTGCGTCTTCAAAAAAGTTGTGGTAGTCACCGCCTTTTTCTTGAAAAGCTTTCCACTCTTCTATGATTGCCTTAAAGTATTCCCGACGTTTGTCATCATCGGGGCGTTCCAGCTTACCGTCCATTTGAAGGCTGTAGCCGGCACGTTGCAGTAATACGCGCATCAGCAGAGCTCTTGCCGAACCTTGTGTGGCGCGTTCCGGAGAGGATACGGCGGTGGCCCATTCCAGATGGCTTTTCGCGAAATTCAGGTCACTGACTATCTGGTCGTAGATTTGTTCGCGGTTGGTACGGGACTTGTAAGTGGCTTCGTAGCTTTTGCTGTATTCGGTGGTGTAAGGTACATCTCCCCACATTCGTACCAGATCGAAAGAAATCATGGCACGTATGAACATGGCCTCCGCTACATAGGACTGTAACGTCTCATTGTCCCGGTAGCCGTCCATGCCTTGAATACCTTCTATGGTGTAGTTGGCCCGGTTCAGAGTGGTATATTTGTTTTTCCAAGCAGTACTTACAGCCTGGTTGGCAGGAGTCATGATGTATTGAAATATGGCATCCTTGCCATTATCATTCTGCACACGGCTGGAGTAGTAGATGTCATCCGACCCCCATAAACTGTAGTCTTCTGTCAGACCTGAATAAGCACCGATTACTGCCATCTCCGCATTTTCTTCCCTGATGAAGAAATCATCTTTTTTGTAGATATCTTCCGGACTTTCCGTAAGCATATCGGTACAGGCGGATAGGGACATGGCTCCCATAAAGAGCATACTTGAAAGATATAGATATTTAATTCGTTTCATATTGGTATGTATATTATAAGGTTATAGAGTAAGATTAAATCCAAATACAAAAGAACGGTTGCGTGGATAGGAACCGAAATCGACGCCGCGTGTCAAGCCGTTTCCTGAGACGGAAGTTTCAGGGTCAAATCCGCTGTAAGGAGTCCATACAAAAAGGTTGCTGGCCGTAAAGTAAAGGCGTAACCGCTGGACGGAGATTTTCCTGATGAGCTTTCTCGGGAAGTTGTAGCCCAGTGAAATATTTTTCAAGCGTAGGAAAGAAGCGTCTTCCACCGCCCAAGAATGAATGTATTTGTCGCCTTGTTCCATATCGTATATACCGGCTATGGTACGTCCGGCATTGACAGCCGCAAGTTGTGCCGGGTCAGTTATCAATTCTCCGGTCTGCTTGTCAATGTAGGTCCAGCGACTGTCTATGTTGCAAATGCCCAGTACATTGTAGTTCTGTTTACCGGTTTGGGTATTGGACAGTTTGGTCGCATTCAGAACTTCACCACCATAGCTGAAGTTGAAGAAGATACTCAGGTCGAAGTCCTTGTATTTAAAGGTGTTGTTGATACCTCCATAAAAGTCGGGAGCAGCACTGCCGATAATGGTCTTATTCTTTTCATTGACTACTCCTTTGCTGTCACCTGTGTCATCAAGGTTAGCGAACTTCCAATCACCGGGACGAACACTGTTACGGTCGCTTCCTTTATAAGGGATGCCTTCTTTCAGGGTATATTTTTGGGTGGTAGGGTCGTAATCAAACTCATTTACCTGATAAAGGCCGATAGTCTTATAACCGTAGAACTGTCCGATAGCCTTGCCTACCTCAATCTTATGTGTATTTTGTTGCCAGCCGAAACGGAACTCCTCGTAGAAATAGTCTTCACCGGAGAGCGCGCGAATCGTATTCTTGTTGTAAGAAATGTTGAAATCCGTTTTCCAAGAGAACTTCTTCCGCTGGATGTTGAAGGAACTTATGGCAAGGTCGAAACCGATGTTTTGCGTTTCTCCCACATTACGTATCATATTGCTGAAACCGGAAGAGGAGGGAACGCGGGAGTTCAGCAACAAATGGTCGCTACGGTTCAGGTAGAATTCCGGTGTGATGATGAGGCGTTGAGCCAGGAATCCCATATCGAGACCGATATTCAATGTCTTGTTGGCTTCCCATTGCAAGTCGGCGCTGGAGATACGTGACGGAACATAACCGCTAATAATATCGGAACCGCTGGCATATTTTACGGGACTCAGGGTCTCTAATGACATGAAGTCGCTGATACGATTGTTACCGGCAAGACCGTAACCGATGCGCAGTTTCAGGTCGGAGAATACATTCAGCTTTTTGATAAAAGGTTCTTCAGCCATACGCCAAGCACCCGATACGGACGGAAATAGTCCCCATTTATGGTCGGAACTGAACTTAGAGGAACCGTCGGCACGCAGGGTGGCGGTGAACAGATATTTATCTTTGAGATTATAGTTGGCGCGTGCAAAGAAAGAGATCATCCGGTTGCTGTTAATATAGCTGGAAGATATGCTGGTAGGATTACCGGTGCTCATATTGTTCACCCCCATGTCATCGTTGGCAAACTGGTCCGCATCCGCACGGAGCGACTTGCTCCAACTGCCAATCCATTCTTGACCGAGCATCAATGTAAATCGATGTATTTTCTTATAATTATTAAAGGTAAGTACATTGGATGTTTGGAAACTGTTGTTTTCGGAATACTGTACATAACCGCCAATACTGGACCGTTTGGCGATAGCAGACAGATCACCGTTGAATTGCTCGTTACGGTTGAGCTGATAGCGTGTACCAATGGTGTTGCGGAAACTCAATTTCTTTGAAATGTTGAACGTGAATCCTCCGTTGGCTTGCAGACTGCGCCAGATACGTACCCGTTGTTCTTCTTGTGCCGAAATAATGGGGTTCTGCATCGGATTGTCTTGTGCGTCCTCAAACATGGGGTCTTCACCTTCGAGCAGTTCTGCATCACTGCCTTTAATGCCGCTCATTGGGCGGTACTGGAGAATGTGTTCCATTTTGTTGAAGCGCGTAGTTTGTCCTGAAGTACCCATACCGTAGGTCTTGCCTTGATCGTAACTGAAACGGGCATTTGCTTGGAAACGTGATGAGGCTTTATGAGAGATATTGAAAGACACGTTATGGCGGTAAGTACCGCTGTAAACCATGGCTCCCAAATCTTTGAAATAATTATAACTCATACCGTATTTCAGCTCTTTCGTACCGCCGGAAATATTGACACGGTAGTTTTGGGAGGTAGTGACGCGTCCCAATGCTTCTTCTTGCCAGTCGATGCCTTTACGGTTGGCATAGTTTTCATCGATATCTTGGAAAGAGCCGTAGCGCTTCTGAAAGGTACTTACTCCGGTAGTTCCGTTTAAGGCATAGCTGCGTTCATAGTCAAGTAAGGCAAATTCTGCGGGTGACAACACGTCTAATTTCTTGGCTATTTTGCTGATACCTACGTAACTGTCGAAGCTGACATTCATCTTACTGGCATCTTTAGGACCTTTTTTGGTCGTGATAACCACTACACCATTAGCACCGCGCGCACCGTAGATGGCAGTGGAAGATGCATCTTTCAGGATGTCGATGCTTTCAATTTCTCCCGGGTCGAGGCTGGACATACCGTCCTCACTGGGATAACCGTCGATGACATAAAGCGGCTCGTTACTCTGGGTCATGGAGATACCGCCGCGTACATTAATAGAGATAGAAGAACCCGGACCTCCTTCACTTTGTGAGATTTGCACGCCTGCCACACGTCCCGCCAAAGCCTGTGCCACATCGGAAGTAGGGGTCTGCATCAAGTCCTCACTCTTTACGGATACGACAGAACCGGTGAGGTCGCTACGTTTGGATGTTCCGTAACCGATAACGACGACTTCATCAAGCAGCTTGCTGTCCGATTGCAGGGTTACGTTAATTTGTTTTTTACCTTTTACGTGTACTTCTTGGGTTCTCATCCCGATGAACGAGAAGACGAGAATGTCTTTGGACGGATTGTTTACTTTCAGCGTATATTGTCCGTCTAAATTGGTAATAGTACCGACGCCGGCGCTTCCTTTTACGGAAATATTGGCGCCAATCACTTCCAGTCCTTCTTCATCTATGACCTTTCCGGTAACGGTGATACTTTGCGCATACATACCTAAGGTGATGAAGAGGCATGATGTCAGCAGGAGAATCTTTCGAATGTTTTCCATATTTAGAATCTTAATAGTATGATATTTGTTATCACTAATTTTTCAGATGCTAAATTATGGATTTTCTGTGTGCCGGTCTTTTTGTAGTGTCTTGTAAAAGTTGTGGAGTGTTGATTTAGCTTTCAGTTTTGTGCATACAGCTTTCATTTCTGTACAAAGAAGCCGAAAGAGTTGAGAGTTAAAGGTTGAGAGTTGAAAGTCTAATAACTTTCAACTCTTTAGATTTCCAGTTCCGGAATTTCGTCTTTCAGTGTTGTTTTCTTGCCATTGTCATGTATCACGGTTGCCCCGTAATCCTTATAGCTTACACTTGCATTGTAGCCTTTGCGCGTATTTCTTACTTCAAAGGAGGGCTTTCCGGCAGTGGAGATGTTCGCGCGGATATTCCAGTCACCTACTTGGATGCTGCCGTCTTTCAGTTTTCGGGGAGCGGTTTGGGCGCTTTCCGTGTTGTCGGCTTTGGCGTGTGTATATACAATTGTTGCGAAACGATATACCTTCTGTTTCTCCGATGTGGCGGTGAAGTGCCAGTGATTGGGGTATGGCTTGAAATTACCTTTCTCGTCTGCACGCAGCCAGTTGACGGCAGGAACAAAGAACCGGTCGGTGGTGTCTGTCTTCAGTGTTCCGGCAGAGAAGAGGTAGGCGTCCGATACACCGTCTTTGCTGGTGGCTTGTATGTGTACGTATTCTTTGGCCTTGTCCACGCTCATCGGATTGGTGACGGTGTGCAGCAGGTAGCTCCAAGTTACGGGTTCGGCAGCTTCCAGTTCATCATAAATGAACGAATAGCCGCTCTTGCCCAAGGTTACGATGTGGCGGCGGAATGTCTTTAAGCCTGTTTCGTCCCAGCCGTTTTCGGGGGAGTATTCCAGATGGCTTTGTTTGCCGCGTAGCAGCCACAGCGGAGAGATAACTTTTCCATAAGCGTTGGATGCGTCGCCTGCGACATAGCTAATCCTGTCACTGACATAGTGGCGGGGTATCCAGCCGTAACCTTCTGTTCCTATGCGTTGACCCATGCCGTTTACCAGAATGGAGTTGTGGGCACGTGTGGCACGGTGGCAATAAACACTGTGCTTGTCGGTGAAGCTGATGTGATGTCCGCTGCTGTAAAAGAGCGACTGTCCGTTCCAGAAAGTATTGAAAGCATTTTGGTTGGCTATGGCGTGCGAAGTGCTGCCATAGGGGCTGCTGCGAAAACTGAGCATGGCGCTTTTGCGGGTGTCGTCCAAGTCGGTGGAGAAAGAAGCCAGTCCGCTTTGCGGGAATACGTGTCCCATCGGCAGGTCTTTCAATCCCGGTCCGTTGGGCAGAGGCTTGTCGCATTGAAGGCGGAACCATGCCAGACCTCCGGCTTTTGAGGTGCTTCCCTGTTCGAGAATATCGGGTTGGCGGGCACTGATATGACGTACATAATCTGCTGCATAGGTGTTGCCTGTCATACGTGCCAAAGCATCGGCATAGCCTACACGCGTACCGTTCGGGGTGAGGATGTTCTGATGTGAACTGCCGTTGCCACCCGATTTGGAGAATGGCGGTTGCTGGTAGATGACATACAGCGCATTTCCCTGATACCAGGAATCGGAGAAGTAATTGTAACCGGTAAGGCGGGTATAGAAATAAGGTACTTCTATGAGTGTGCGGAAATTGACACCGAAGTAGGAGTCACCGTTGTGCCAAGCTCCATCCTTGTTCAGACCGGGGAAACGGGCGAGCCACAGGTTATAGCAATAGTCCGTCCACACATCGGCTTCGGGCAGTTCGCCATGAACGGTAAAGGCTGCCATGGTAAGGATGCGGAAGGTCATTTGCCATACGTGGTTGTCGGCGATGTGGTTTTCCAAACGATTGATGTCGTGCAGGAACATACTGTTGCCGGACTTTCGTATTTCGTTCAGCAGGAACTTGCGGGTGGTGTCATCCAAAGTATCGTATAGAGCGTCGTATGCCATAGAGCAGAGCGAAAGAAGGGTGGCTTCATTGAAGTCGCCCACTACATTCTTGTTGTCTCCCCAAGTTACCATTTCCTTGACACGTTTGATGGCTTCATCGGCATAACGGCGGTCTTTGGTGAGCAGATAGGCACGAATCAGCACGTCCGTATTGGCTTCTTCACCGTCGATGATGCGGCGGCTTTCGCGAGTGAGCATGGCGCTTTTCTGTACTTCGTTGGTCAGTCCTTTCGCTAAGTCTGAATTGATATCGTTCACGGACTTCATCGGAGTGACGAGTACTTTCTTGGCGCGTTTGAGGTAAGTAGTGCGTTCGGCTTTTCCTTCGCTGCGTTTTATGAAATTGTTCCATTCATCCTTGTCGAGCCATATGCGGGGGTGATGAGCGGGCAGCGCTTTCAATACGGTTGCTAAAGCAGGAGGACAGAACTTTTGGGGATTGGTTTTTACCGTAAATTGCAAGGTTTCGCTCCATTCGGCTTTGCCATCCGTAACATAGCCGTATTGCCAGTACCATGTGCCCGGAGTAAGGTCTTGTTCGGGATTGAAGAAGGGCCAGCGTGTTTCTACTTGTACGGTGCTTTCCTGTTCGAATGCCGGGCTTTGTGAATAGCGAAGGAAATAGCGTAATTTACTTTTGTCTGTTTCTTTTTGAGGAGGATTCTCTTCTGTCCCGTCCAAACCGCTTCGCAGTATGTTGAGGCTTGCCGGTAGCGGCCATTGAAAGGATACGGCGCGGTCGCTGACCGAAGCGCCGTTCAGCGGTGAAGGAGTTGCACGCATTTCGTGCATCAGTGTCGTGTCGGAGAGTTTGACGGTTGCCTTTCCGACTGCCTGTGCCTGTGCGCAGAGGGGTAGAAGGGAGAGGAGAGTAATGGATAGAATCTTGTTCATTTAATTGGGTATTACAAAAATAAGATGAGTGAAAGTACTATTACATATTATTTATACGCCGCTTGATAATTAGCCTTTTTTAGGAAGCACCTTTCCCGGTACATCATGCAGTTTGGGACGTGTCGGCTTAATCTTATGGGTATTCATATACTTTTCAAGAATGTCACGATGTTGCTGCGCCACTTTCTCGTAAGCGTTTTCCATCATGAGATTTCTTGTTTCACCCCTGTCGTTCTCCATGTCGAACAGTTGTTCGCGATGTCTGCCTTTGTCGTACAATACATATTTATAACGTGCGGTACGTACCATCCAACCTCGCGTCTTGCTGCTGTCGAAGCGTGTCTCGGTGATGACGTAATCCTGATGGGGAGCTTGCGGGTTACCTTCTTCGGCCACTTTACGGAATGATTTTCCGGCAGTGCCTTTAGGTTTTTTAGCACCTGTCCAGTCGCAGATGGTGGCGAAGAAATCTACTCCGTTGCTGATGAGTTGCGGCAATTGCTTGCCTGCATGTTTCTTGCCCGGCAGGGTTACGATGAACGGAATGTTTACCACTTCCTCGTATAAAGCCGATTTCTGGTTCCAGTGATGGGCGCCCAGTCCGTCTCCATGGTCGCTGGAGAAGATGACAACGGTATTCTCCCAAAGGTTGTTCTTGTCAATGGCATCGACTATCTTGCCGATTTCACGGTCTACTTTCTCTACCAAGCGGTAGTACGTGTAGCGGTACATACGCCAATCTTCGGGGGTAAAGGTAGCGGTGGGGTAGACATTGAAATTGTTGGCTCTCTCGTTTTCAAGGACATCGGCATCGTAGGGGTTCTTGGCGAAGTTGGCGGGCAGTCCCGGACAGTTACGTATCTCCGGTATACCGATATTGCCGTAGGGCAGGTTTTGGCTGCGTGCATATTCGCAAACATTGTGCGGATTGTCGAATGAAGCTACCAAGAAGAAAGGCTTGTTGTGCTTCTTGGAAAGGAATTGCACACAGGCCTCCGCCAGTCCGTCGTCGCTGTGTTTGTACAGTTGGTTGAAGCCGCGTTGTTTGTCGGGGATATCCAGTTCGGGTACGTGCCATTTGCCGCCGTATGCGCATTCATATCCGGCATTCTTGACAAGTGTGCCCAATGTTTGTGTCTGAAGGGAATCGGGCATCGGAGCGCCGTTGATTGATAATCCTACCGCATCGGGATAGTGTCCTGTAAACATGGCGCCGCGTGAAGGACCGCTGAGCGGAGCGGTACAGTAAGCGTTTTGGAACATGATACCGGCAGCAGCGAGCCTGTCCAGATTCGGTGTATGCAGGTCCGGGTTTCCGGCACAACTCATGGCATTTGCCGTATGCTGGTCGGTGAAGATGTAAATGATGTTGGGACGTTCGGCAGCGTATGCCATTGATGAACTTAGCAGGGATAGGCAAGCTATGTGCTTCATTGAGATTTGTTTTACCATATTATTAGTTTTTATAATTGATTTCAGAGGCTATTTCCACGATTGCTAAATTACGCTTTTCTCTACGTATAGATGAACGCTAATGTTTTTTTTATGATACGGAATGTGCATTTGATTGTCAATTTTGTACAGTTCGCTTTTAAATTTGTGCTAAAGGTGAATACAGAGGCACGGAGATAAGTAAGTATTGGAATTTAATTTATATCAAGAGTATCTGTCATTCAGAGCGAAGCGAAGAATCTCCTTTCTGTGTATACATTGAGAGAGTAGATTCTTCGCTTCGCTCTGAATGACAGATAGTATAAAAGTCGTTTTTCAAAACCTCTGTGTCTCAGTGTCTCTGTGTTTGAATAAGGGAACAAGTTAATCCCTAAACTCGCTTAATCGAATTTTTGCATTATCTTTGTCCCGACTAAAGAGAAAAATGAATGATAGTTTGTATAGCCGAAAAGCCTTCTGTGGCGCGTGACATAGCCGATGTACTCGGAGCGAAAGATAAGAAAGACGGATACATCGAAGGAAACGGATACCAGGTGACCTGGACGTTTGGCCACCTCTGTACACTGAAAGAACCGCACGAATACACTCCCAACTGGAAGTCGTGGAGCTTGGGCAGTCTGCCTATGGTGCCGCCCCGTTTCGGTATCAAACTTATCAGCAACCCTACATACGAACGCCAGTTTCGCGTGATTGAGAATCTCATGCAGCATGCCGACATGATTATAAACTGCGGTGATGCCGGACAAGAGGGAGAGCTCATTCAGCGTTGGGTGATGCAGAAAGCCGGTGCGCGTTGTCCGGTGAAGCGTCTGTGGATTTCCTCGCTGACGGAAGAAGCCATCCGTGAGGGGTTTGCCAAGCTGAGGGACGCATCCGATTTCCAACCTCTGTACGAAGCAGGTCTTTCGCGTGCCATCGGTGACTGGCTGTTGGGGATGAACGCCACCCGCCTGTACACCATGAAGTACGGTCAGAACCGGCAGGTACTTTCTATCGGACGGGTACAAACGCCTACATTGGCGCTAATCGTGAACCGCCAGCTTGAGATACAGAACTTTGTCCCCAAACAATACTGGGAATTGAAGACGGTGTATCGTGATACCACCTTTTCGGCCATTCTCCGCAAGAGCGATGAAGAACTGGTACTGGAAGCCGAAAAACAGAAAGAAGGTGCTGCCGCCAAAGCCGCAAAACCCGAAGAAAACCGGGGAATAGAGCCTATCACGGACAGGGAGCGTGGAATGGCTTTGCTGGAGCAGATAAAGAACTCTCCTTTTACTGTCACAAACGTCACCCGCAAGAACGGTAAAGAGGCCCCGCCTCGCTTGCTCGACTTGACTTCCCTGCAGGTGGAGTGTAACAAGAAGTTTGCTTTTTCCGCCGACGAGACGCTGAAAACCATCCAGTCGCTGTACGAGAAGAAAGTAACGACCTATCCGCGTGTCGATACCACTTTCCTGAGTGATGATATCTATCCCAAGTGTCCCGGCATACTGAAGGGGTTGCGGGACTATCAAACATTGACCGCTCCGTTGGACGGAGCTACGTTGCCGAAATCGAAAAAGGTGTTCGACAACTCGAAGGTGACGGATCACCATGCCATTATACCTACCGGTCAGCCCCCTCAGAACCTGACGGATATGGAACGACGTGTATTCGATCTCATTGCGCGCCGCTTCATTGCCGTGTTCTATCCGGACTGTTTGTTTGCAACGACTACGGTAATAGGTGAGGTGGAGCAGATTGAATTTAAAGTTTCGGGCAAGCAGATATTGGAACCCGGTTGGCGTGTGGTCTTTGGTACACCCTCGGCACAATCGCAAGAAGAAAAAGAAGAGAAAGGCGGAGAAGATGAAAACGTGCTTCCTGCATTTGTGGCGGGAGAGAACGGTCCGCACTTGCCGGACTTATACGAGAAGTGGACGCAACCGCCACGCCCTTATACCGAGGCTACTTTGTTGCGTGCTATGGAAACTGCCGGTAAGCTGGTGGATAATGACGAACTGCGCGATGCTCTGAAAGAAAACGGTATAGGCCGCCCTTCTACCCGCGCCGCCATTATCGAAACGCTCTTTAAACGTAATTATATCCGCAAGGAGAAAAAGAATCTGATTGCTACTCCTACGGGGGTAGAGTTGATTCAGATTATTCATGAAGAATTGTTGAAATCAGCTCAACTTACTGGAGAATGGGAACAGAAGTTGCGCAAGATTGAGAAAAAAACATTTAGTGCTTCGCAGTTTCTGGAGGAGTTGAAGCAAATGGTATCGGAGATTGTGATGAGTGTACTTTCCGATAACAGTAACCGCCATATCACCATACAAACTCCTGTACCCGAAAAGGGTGAAAAGACTTCTGCAGCATCAGCTTCCGCTGCCGATAAACCGAAAAAAGAGCCAAAGAAAAGAGCGCCGCGAAAGCCCGCAGCAAAGAAAGCGGAGCAAACGACCGATGCGCTGGTAGGACAACCTTGTCCGCTTTGCGGAAAGGGAACGGTTATTAAAGGAAAAACGGCTTACGGCTGTTCCGAATGGAGGAGCGGATGTACATTCCGCAAGCCGTTTGAATAGAGGCACAGAGATACAGTCCCCTCTGTGCTCTCAGCTTTATTCGTAATTCAAGTGGAATTCTACGACCGCTTCAATACCTTTCCGCAGAATATCCAGCGGGATATTTTCGTTGGGAGAATGAATGGCGTTGGACTCCAGACCGAATCCCATCAGTACGGTTTTTATTCCCAATACCTGTTCAAAAGTAGAGATTATAGGAATACTTCCTCCGCGACGTACTGCCAACGGTTTCTTTCCGAATGCTTTGGTGAAGCCTTTCTCTGCGGCTTGGTATGCGGGGAGCGTAATGGGGCATACATATCCTTGCCCGCCATGCATGGGAGTAACCTTTACTTGTACGGTATCGGGGGCTATACTCATGATGTAATCGGCGAACTGTTGCGAAATCTTATGATGCTCCTGATGCGGAACCAGTCGGCATGATACTTTGGCATAGGCTTTGGAGGGCAGCACGGTTTTAGAGCCTTCACCCGTATAACCTCCCCAAATACCGCATACATCGAAAGACGGACGGCAACTGTTGCGTTCCAGCGTACTGTAACCTTTTTCTCCGGAAAGGGCATTTACACCGATAGCCTTTTTATATTTCTCCTCATCAAACGGGATATGCGCTATCATCTCACGTTCTGCCTGCGGCACTTCTTCCACATCGTCGTAGAAGCCCGGTACGGTGATACGTCCGTCCGCATCCGTCACTTGGCTTATCATCCGGCAAAGCACGTTGATGGGGTTGGCTACTGCACCGCCGAAGTGTCCGGAATGCAAGTCGCGATTCGGACCGGTTACTTCTATTTCCCAATAGGCAAGCCCGCGCAGTCCGGTAGTGAGTGAGGGAAGGTCTGCACCCAGCATACTGGTGTCGGAGACGAGGATTACGTCGGCTTTCAACAGCTCTTTATGTTCTTGGCAGAATCCTTCAAGACTGGGTGAACCGATTTCTTCTTCTCCTTCGAAGATGAACTTTACGTTGTGGGTCAGCAGGTTGTTCTTCACCAAGTATTCAAAAGCCTTTACTTGGATGAATGATTGGCCTTTATCATCGTCTGCGCCACGTGCCCAGATGTGTCCGTCACGTATTTCCGGTTCAAAGGGATTGCTTTTCCAAAGCTCCAGCGGTTCGGCGGGCATCACGTCATAGTGGGCGTATATTAATACGGTCTTGACTTTCGGGTCTACGGTTTTCTGTCCGAATACGATGGGATTGCCTGCGGAGGGCATAACCAACGCTTCGTCAGCGCCGGCTGCCAACAATAGTTGCGCCCAGCGTTCGGCGCACGCCAGCATATCATCGTGATGTTCGGGCTTCGCACTGATGCTGGGAATACGGATAAGGCTGAATAAGTCTTCCAGCATCTTGGATTCGTTCTCTGCAATATAATCTTGTATCATATAATATTAGATAAGTATGTCATTATTTATTTTTTTCGTCTTTAGTGTGGCTTAGAATGATGCCAAAATGTGCGACCAACTTAATTTGTCAGACACTGTCTGACAAATTGGATAGAGTAGATAGAACTTTCTCATATTGTTTAAATTAGGGCGGCTGTAGCCTTTCCCTAATTTAATACGTAATATTTTTGCTAATGAAGAAAGCAATGCTGTACCATATTTAGCCTTAATATTTCCTTGTTGCTCGAACTCTACAATGTATTTGCCTATATTCCAATAGGTAGAAACCAAAGTCGTATTAACAATTTGGACTAATTGATTCTTAGTGTCAGTTACCAGATTGGTAATATTGTCAGCCAATTGATTTAATTCTTGTTCTGCCAAAATTGGTGAATTTGCAATATTATTGTTTTTATCCATATTTATAAAGTCTATCTTTTATTGATAGGTATCAGAGTTGTGTTGTTCTATCAATCAGATAATAATCCAATAATGTCATGGCTGCCATAGCTTCTACAATGGGTACGGCGCGGGGCAGCACGCAGGGGTCGTGGCGTCCGCGGGCTTTGAGGGTGGTGTCTATGCCGTCCATGTTTACGGTATGCTGTTCCATGAGTACGGTTGCCACGGGCTTGAAGGCTACGCGGAAGTAGATGTCCTGTCCGTTGCTGATGCCGCCCTGAATACCGCCGGAGTGGTTGGTGTGTGTTTCGATGCGTCCGTTGTTATTGAAGAACACGTCGTTTTGCTCGGAACCTTTCATCTTCAGACCTTTGAAGCCTTCGCCGTATTCAAATGCCTTTGCGGCATTGATGCTGAGCATACCGGCGGCAAGGGCAGATTGAAGTTTGCCGTAAATGGGTTGTCCCAGTCCGATGGGGCATCCTTTGATGACACAAGTCACTACGCCGCCAATGGTGTCGCCTTCTCCTTTTATCTTGAAGATGAGCTCTTCCATTTCTTTCGCCTTCTCCGGATCGGGGCAACGCACCGGATTGCTCTCAATCAGGTCGAGGTCGTAAGCGGTATAGTTTTCTTCCAGCTTGATAGGGCCTACTTGTGAAGTGTATGCCGTGATGCGGATGCCCAGCTGTTTCAAAGCCAATTTGGCCAATGCTCCTGCCACAACGCGCGAAATGGTTTCGCGTGCCGATGAGCGTCCTCCGCCACGGTGGTCGCGTATTCCGTATTTTACGTTATATGTATAGTCGGCGTGCGAGGGGCGATATACTTCTTTCAGATTATTATAGTCGTTGGAGTGTTGGTTTTCATTCCATACGATGAATCCGATGGGGCATCCGGTGGATTTACCTTCGAAAATGCCGGAAAGGAATTCTACTTTATCAGATTCTTTGCGTGAGGTGGTGATACGTGATTGTCCCGGACGGCGACGGTCGAGTTCCGATTGGACAAAATCCATATCGATGGTAATTCCTGCGGGGAATCCATCTATTACACCGCCTATGCCTTTACCATGTGACTCTCCGAAACTGGTAAGGCGGAGAATATTACCGAATGAGTTGAACATATCAAATGCTTTAAGAGTTTATAATGAGGTTAATGTGCCAGTTTGCCCTGTCATAACGGGCTTTGACTTTTTAAAGGTAACAATTATTTTTGTAAAACGTTTCAAAAATGGCAATAAATCTTTTATTTTCCGGCTTTCGGGAGTGTCAATTACTGTTTCAACCTATTGATTCCGCTCGTAAATCCATAGAATCCTTTAAGAATGTGAAGAAACTTTATAAATGCTCCTATATGAAAAAAGGGACATCTATTCTATATAAAAGACCTTGTTTGGAGGTTTTAAAAACTGTTATTTTGCGCCATAGATAAAAAAGAGAATATTAATCCACCCATAATTGTATGGGAATTTTATTAACTAAACAAGTACTTATATGAAGAAAAGTTTGTTTTTTTTATTTGCATTGATCTGTTCAATGAGTTTATTTACCGCTTGTAGCGATGATGATGATCCTGACTACTCTAAAGTTATTGAAGAAGAAATAGCAGGTGATTATAAAGGAACCTTGACTGTGACAGTAGAGGGAACTACTATGCCTTCCGAACCTCAAAAGATTAAGATTGAAAAGGCCAGTCCTTCTGCTATAAATCTTTCTTTAGCTAATTTTAGCTTTATGGGGATTGCTATCGGTGATGTTGAGTTGAAGAACTGTGTATTATCTCAGAATGGTAATACTTATACATTTTCTGGTACCCAAGATTTGAAGGTAGAAACCTTGTCTTGTATAATTAATGCCAAAGGTACAGCTTCAAATGGTGCCGTAAAAGTTGATATGGATATCGATGCCACTGTAGGCAGCTTGGAGCAGAAAGTCAAAGTTGTGTATGAAGGTACTCGTCTGACTGGCTCTGAAAGCAGTGAAGCTAAGATTACGGCTTTCTCTTTCGATATGTCTAACAAAGCAAATTCCATTGTAATTGAGCAACCGGTTATTAATGATGATAATACAATCACATTTAGAGTAGACGAGGCTGCGGTGGAAGCTGATGCAAATGTATTGAAAACTGTAGTTCCTACGTTTACTGTTTCTGACAAAGCAACTACGTCTGTGGAAAGTGGTAAGGCTATGGACCTTTCAAAAGATGTAACGATTACTGTGCTGGCAGAAGATGGTACAGTAGTGGAATATATAGTAAAAACCCCAACTAGAAATTTTGTGATGAAGTTTACATTTGATGAATGGATTTCAAAAGGAACAGGTAATGCGGCGCATGAAGAACCACTTCCTAATGATATGCTGTCATCTAGTGTCGAAGGAGCATCTTTGTTATCTCTATTTGGTGTAGAAGGTTTTCCTGTATATAAATCAACGGATGACAAAGTAGCAGGTGCAGCTGCGATTAAATTGGTTACTATGGATACTAGTGTTCAAACATCTTCTTTGGTTCCAGCTTTAACTGCAGGTTCTGTTTTTACCGGAAATTTTAATATGAATTATGCTATGTCTGATAAAATGTTGTGTACAGAGTTTGGTATACCTTATGATAAAAAGCCTTTGTTGTTTAAAGGATGGTATAAATATACTGCTGGTGAAAAGTATATTGATGGTGAGGGAGCGGAAAAACCAGAAGATGTAATAGTTGAAAAGGATAAAGTGGATGAGTGCTCTATTATGGCTGTTCTGTATGAGACAGAAAGAGATGATAAAGGTAATAATAAACCGTTGACTGGTCATGATATAAATACTTCTCCTCGTCGTGTTGCCATAGCGGTTTTAGCGGATGGTACTGATAAGTCTGAATGGACAGCTTTTAGTCAAGAATTTACCTATTTAGCAGGTAAAACTTATGAGGCAGGAAAAGAATATCAATTGGCTATTGTATGTTCTTCAAGTAAGGATGGCGATCGCTTCAAAGGTGCCGGTGGAAGTACTTTGATGCTTGATGAGTTAGAAATTATTGGAGAATAACTTATAATATTAGAGATATTATGTGCATGAAAATACTTCTTTGAAAACATACCCCAGCTTTGTGTTTTTTCTGTTTTCATCAGTAGTATAACCTCGTTTTACAGTTGCGGGCTGTACGGTTGCCAACTGCGGGCTGTAGAGCCCACAACTGCAAACCGTACAGCCCGCAACTGTAAAACGAGGTTTAGTTACGTGCATAGTGGCATTTAGTATACGCTATAACGACAAAAAGAACGTGCCGGAATCTCTTTTATATGTATAGTTGAGGACTATATGCTGTAATAAAAGAGAAATTTACTCCTATTAACGGTTTGATGTAGATTAAGGGAAAATCCTTGTATGTGAGTAAATTATAAGAGAAAAAGAAACAATGGGATTATAATAAGGAGTGACGACCAAAAGCGGTCGTCACTCCTTATTATGATTGTTATCACTCGATAACTCCTTTTGCTTTAATATGTTACCACTAAAAGTGACGAGTGATGAGAAAACACTCAAACTTTATATTTAGAATGCATACCCAAATCCTAAGTTCATATAGATGGGATACATATTAAATGTTATTGTATTAAAGTCTTTCTGGAAGATATTGTTCAGCCCCCATGTCAAGTCGGCATGTACGGTAAGGTGTTTGAATGCTTTCCATTCTCCGCCAAGTTGTAAGCCCCACTGGAATTTTCTTAAATCATTGGAGAAGTCATACGTTGCGATACTTTCTCCGGTGAATTCAACTTTTGAACCGGTTTGGTCGGGGGTACGTAGATGCCCTTCATAAACGTGTCCGGAGAAGTTGCCCTCCAGCAAATAGGAGAAATAAGGACCGGCAGACAATATCCAGCGTTTACTGATATGGTAGTTTGCCAGAACGGGAATGGTAAGATAAGAGTTCTTTACTTTAGTTTTGACTCCTCCTGTCCAAAGTCCTGCCAACTCTCCGCCATTGGTATTGATGATTTTCATACCGTAATTCTTTACGGTGGCTTCGGTTGTCATGTTCTTGTTCTCTAATCGTAAGCCCAATGTGAGTCCCCATTTCTTGTCTTTGTCAAACCATTTGGTGGCATTACCTTCAATGGCAATGGCTATGCCGGGTGCATAACTGTCTATTTTACGTATTTCCTTAGGCAGAGGAATAGGAGATGTACCACCAATATTGAATCCGGCTTTTATGCCATATTCCCAACCATGCAGATAGGAGTTGATAAGACTCTTATTTCTTTCTTCTTGTGCCTGTACGTTGGCAGCCATTGCCAACAGTACGGCTATAATGCAAATAAAATGATACTTTTTCATACTGAATATTAGTTGTCTTCGCTTATAAGTTCTAATTCGTCTATATGCAGTGTGCTGCCAACAGCTCCTTTGAAGTAAGCGCCGTCTACACTGGAGGAAAGGACAATACTTAATTTATATTTACCGTTCTGCAATTTGGCAGCGTCTATGCTTTTACCGTTTACCGCTTCAAAAGGCAACTCAAACGCTGTCCATGTATCGGTTTCTTTAGCTTCTTCTTCGCTGATACGGGCGATGGATACGAGCTTGTCGGAAGTTAAATCCAAGCTGTTGCTGCCATCCAGCATGAAAGAGTTCTCGTTTGCCTCGTATAGTATGGCATAAATGTCGAAACGGTCTTTTTTGTCTTTCTGTACTACGCCTTCATCGGTGTACACGTCTCCGGCTTTGAACTTATAGTAGCCTTTCAGTGAAACGGGACGCTTGTAATATTGTATGCCGAACTTAGTAGCCCGCAAAGGATCTTTTAGTGCGTTTGCCAAGTCGAAAGAGCCGATGAACAGGTTGCCAGCCGCAATATACATCTTCACCATAGCGCCGAAGCTGCCGGTGTCGCAGGTGGTTAGTTTCAACCCTTTGCCGCGGTAGCCGTCGGTTATTTGCTGGGTTGGATAGCCGGTACGGTTATCTGCCATACTGGTTAACTTGAATCCGGGGTTACCGCTTGACCATTGCAGCACACGTGAAACACTGGTTGATGTTCCCGGTTCGAACTCATAAAGAATGTCGTACTCGGTATTGCTTGATGGAAGCAGTTCTTCAAAGTGGAAAGAGCCGGGTACTTCGGTCGGTATAATCTTTACGGTATATGTGGAGTGCCATTCTCCGTCTTCGGAAGTTACGGTAAAGGTGCGTGAGTGCGAGTCATTGCTGAAATCGTAATTGTTCATTACGTCATCCGGATAATGTTCGTTCGCTTTGAGGGTTGCGCCTGCGGGCAACTTAAACTGTAATTGCTGTTTTGATAAATCCGCTCCTTTATGCACGTATATGTTTATCTCTTTTGAATCGCTATTGATATGAGCTAATTGTACGTCTGTACCGGTACAAGCATCAATGGCTGCTTCGGAGTTGAGTGCTTCGTCTTGAATGCACGATGTTGTTGCGAAGCCTAAAAAGAGGCAGGCTATCAGATTTTTAAGTCTCATATTTTTCTGTTTAGTTAATAACTGTTTGCTAATTAAAGCCTTTGTAACTTTAATAATAACAAAATTCGGTCGACAAAGTTAGGTTTCTTTTTCGTAAATAAAGTATTTCTCCAATCCTTTCTGCTCTTTCGGCATTATAAAAGTTTTGAAACGATATCACTTTCTCTTAACTTTAGGAGATACATACGGAAAAGAACATCCGGAATGTTGCCGGTAATGATAAAAGGATTTCTCATATTTGCTTAATCTGCACTTAGTGAATATAAATGTAATTATTCATTTTGAATTATACAAATTGTATAATGCGAAATGAATAATGGAAGTGTCACATATCATCTGATAATCATCACTTCTTATCCTTTTTATTTGGCAGTCTCAAAGAGATATATTACTTTTGTATTGAATATAAACCTATTAGAAAGAAACGACTATGGCAAGACCTATTAGAGAAACACCGATACTGTTCGGTAAAGATGCCGCTCGTTTCGAGGCAGAAATGAAGCGGGTAGAGAACTTGACCGCGGAAGAGCGTAAAGCCAACCGGGATAAGGCTCGCAAGGCTTATGAAGAGTTGATAACCGAAGTGAAGTTTCCAAGCATAAGCCGTGTATGAAACTGATACAACTAACTGAAGATTACGAGTTAAAGCCATTCGATTGCGGCGATGCCGATTTGAATGGCTTTCTTGCGCATGACGCAAAGGGATTTCATGATAAACGCATCGGAAAAACTTTCCTTCTTATCGACGGTGAACAGATAGCTGCCTATTTCTGTCTGTTCAATGATAAGGTGTCACGTGTGGAAGCATCCGGTTCCGCATGGAGAAAAATGAAAAAGCTCTTCCCTCACGACAAACATTTCAGCAGTTACCCTGCTGTAAAGATTGGGCGGCTGGCAGTTTCACAGGATTATCGGAACACCGGTATCGGAAGCAAACTGATGTTGTCTATCAAACATATGCTCAATGCCGAAGATACATGCTCGACTTTCCGCTTTATCACTGTTGACGCTTATTTGTCCGCCGTACCCTTTTACATCAAAAATGACTTCAAATTGCTGGTCTCCGATGATGATGACAAGCACACGCGTCTGATGTTCTTCGACATGATGGAAATGTAGCGGTCGTAACTGAATTATACAAATTGTATAATGTGAAATGAATAATGGCGGCTATCGTTGTTTCTCCAATCCTTTTTGCTATTTTTGCATGATTAAAAACTGAAGTAGTGATGACTGAAACAGAGAGAAAACAGATAATTGCCTTAGTGCAGCGTGAAGTAGTTCCCACCATCGGGTGTACAGAACCTATTGCCGTAGCTTTATGTGTGGCGAAAGCGACCGAAACCTTGGGGACAAAACCGGAAAAGATAAATGTCTTGCTAAGTGCCAATATCTTGAAAAATGCAATGGGTGTCGGAATTCCCGGTACGGGCATGATAGGGCTGCCCATTGCCATAGCGTTGGGAGCGCTGATAGGCAAATCGGAATATCAGCTGGAAGTGCTGAAAGACAGTAGTCCTGCAGCAGTGGAGGAAGGAAAATGCTTTATCGGTGAAAAACGCGTTAATATAGCCCTCAAAAAGAATATCACAGAGAAACTCTACATCGAAGTATGTTGCGAATCGGGTGAGAACAAGGCTACTGCCATTATTGCCGGCGGACATACTACTTTTATATATATAGCCCGTAACAATGATATCCTTTTGAATAAGCAAAGCACAAATTGCGGGGAAGCGGAAGAGCAAACCGTAGAACTGACTTTGCGCAAAGTGTATGACTTTGCCATGAATGCTCCGCTGGACGAAATACGTTTTATTCTTGAGACTGCCCGTTTGAATAAAGCTGCCGCCGAACGCTCTTTCGATGGAAACTACGGTCATGGGCTGGGCAGAATGCTGCGCGGCACTTATGAACATGAGATATTGGGCGATAGCGTGTTCTCTCATATCCTTTCTTATACATCCGGCGCATGTGATGCCCGTATGGCGGGTGCTATGATACCGGTAATGAGTAATTCCGGAAGTGGAAATCAAGGCATCTCCGCCACGTTGCCCGTCCTGGTTTATGCCGAAGAAAACGGTAAATCGGAGGAGGAATTGATTCGCGCCCTCATGCTTAGCCATCTGACTGTGATTTACATCAAGCAAAGCCTCGGTCGCCTGTCTGCACTATGCGGTTGTGTGGTAGCGGCTACGGGTTCCAGTTGCGGCATCACTTGGCTGATGGGCGGCACTTACGAACAAGTTGCCTTTGCCGTTCAGAATATGATTGCCAACCTTACCGGAATGATTTGTGACGGCGCCAAGCCCAGTTGCGCCCTGAAAGTAACTACCGGCGTTTCCACCGCCGTCCTTTCCGCCATAATGGCAATGGAGAATCGTTGTGTTACTTCAGTTGAAGGAATAATTGATGAAGATGTAGATCAAAGCATCCGCAACCTGACAAAGATAGGTTCTAAAGGAATGGATGAAACGGACAGACTGGTGCTGGAGATAATGACAGGAAAAGGGAAATAATTGATAGCTTTTAGAGTTGATAGCTTTTAGAGTTGAAAGTCAGCTACACTATAATGCTGCATAGCTAACTTTCAACTTTAAAAGTTTTCAATTTTTAATGGCAGCATCCGTCCCCGCATTCATGGTCGCCGCATCCGCTGCCGCAGTCTCCGCAGTCGCATCCGCCACTGCATCCGCCGCCGCTCATCATGCGTGCCATTTCTGCCAATTCATCGTTGGTAGCCGGACGGTTTTCGGTGATTTCACCTACAAAGTTCAGGTCGCAACCTGCCAAGGGGTGATTCATATCCATTACTACTACATCGTCTTTTACTTCTACCACGCTTCCGTTGATGCGCTGGCCTTCTGAGGTCATCAAAGGAATAACGGCACCTTCTACTACACGTTCGCTGTCAAACTGGCCTTCTATCTCGAAGATGTTTTTCGGGAGGTCGATAACGTGCTCGTCGTCATATTCGCCGTAGGCTTCTTCGGCTTTGATTGTAAAGTCGAACTTGTCACCTTTCTTCAAATCTTTCACTTGGTTCTCGAAAGATTCCAGTGTCAGGCCCAATCCGGAGATAAATTGGAACGGGTGCTCTGCGGGCGCCTCTTCTGTGAATTCTTTTTCTCCGTTTTCAATTGTGTACAACTTATATGCTAAGGTGATGTACTTGTTTTCTACTGTTTCCATTGATTTTGTTATTTCTTTATTAATAAATACTGTTTTTCAGTCTCGCGTAATTTTCGCTTAGTGCGCAAAGATACGGAATATTTTGTTTCGGGAAGGGAAGCGTTCCGGTAATTTTCAGATTATTAAATGCTTTGGAATTGATGAATATCTTCTTTAAAAAGTATCCGAATCGTTTTATTTGCAACTGATAAGTGATAAAATAAGATTTTAAAGCGCGGTTTCCTTACGATTATTTATGTTTATATCTTTTTTTTCTTCAATTTGTTTGGAGTTTATAAAAAAGCACTTACCTTTGCAGCATAATTATACGAGACAATAAATAAAAGAACAATAAAGACAATTTGGTTATGAATCTACATACATCTATTAACCTGGCAGTCCTGCATATTATTCGCGTCGTGGTGGTGGCATCAAGAGCGTGAGAAAGGTTATGTATGTATTCGTACGGTAAAGATATTTATAAAAAGCCTTTCTCATTCCGGTGAGAAAGGCTTTTTTCATAAAAGGAGACAGATAAGATGAAACATCAGTTACGCAGTTCGTTCAGCACACAAGGCCGCCGTATGGCAGGTGCCCGCGCATTGTGGGTGGCAAACGGCATGAAGAAGGAGCAAATGGGCAAGCCCATAATCGCGATAGTCAATTCTTTTACCCAGTTTGTACCGGGGCATGTGCATCTGCATGAAATAGGCCAGTTTGTAAAGGAAGAGATAGAAAAGCAAGGCTGCTTTGCTGCCGAATTCAATACGATTGCCATTGACGACGGCATCGCGATGGGGCACGACGGTATGCTGTATTCATTGCCGTCACGCGATATCATAGCCGACAGCGTGGAATATATGGTGAATGCGCATAAGGCGGATGCCATGGTTTGCATCAGCAACTGCGACAAAATTACGCCGGGTATGCTTATGGCTGCGATGAGGCTGAACATTCCTACGGTATTTGTTTCCGGTGGTCCTATGGAAGCCGGAGAATGGAACGGACAGCACCTCGACCTGATTGATGCTATGATTAAGTCGGCCGATGAAAGCGTGAGCGATAGCGATGTTGCCAAGATAGAACAGCACGCTTGTCCTACTTGCGGATGTTGCTCGGGTATGTTTACCGCCAATTCCATGAACTGCCTGAACGAGGCTATCGGTCTGGCGTTGCCGGGTAACGGTACGATTGTGGCTACCCACGAGAATCGCAAGAAACTGTTTGAGGATGCCGCCAAGCTGATTGTTGAAAACGCTTATAAGTATTATGAAGAGGGAGACGAAAGCGTACTTCCCCGCAGCATTGCCACTCGTGAGGCTTTCCTGAATGCAATGACACTGGATATTGCAATGGGCGGTTCCACCAATACGGTGCTTCACTTGCTGGCGGTGGCGCATGAAGCCGGAGCGGATTTCACGATGGATGACATTGATATGCTGTCCCGTAAGACTCCTTGCTTGTGCAAAGTGGCTCCCAATACCCGGAAATATCATGTGCAGGATGTAAACCGTGCCGGCGGTATCGTTGCCATTATGGGCGAGCTTGCCAAAGGCGGCTTGGTGGATACGAATGTACGCCGTGTAGACGGGATGACACTGGCGGAGGAAATAGACCGGTATTGCATCACAAGCCCGAATATTTGTGAGAAAGCTATCAAGAAATATTCCAGTGCCGCTGCCGGAAAGTTCAATCTGGTACTCGGTTCGCAGGATACTTATTATAAGGAATTGGACACAGACCGTACCGAAGGTTGTATCCGCGACCTGCAGCATGCTTATAGCAAGGACGGCGGACTGGCTGTTCTGAAAGGAAACATAGCACAGGACGGTTGTGTGGTCAAAACTGCCGGAGTGGACGAAAGTATATGGAAGTTTACCGGCCCTGCCAAAGTATTCGATTCACAGGAAGCTGCCTGCGACGGTATTCTGGATGGAAAGGTTGTCAGCGGCGATGTTGTCGTCATCACCCACGAAGGTCCGAAAGGCGGTCCGGGTATGCAGGAAATGCTTTATCCCACTTCTTATATCAAATCCCGCCATTTAGGCAAGGAATGTGCGCTGATTACCGACGGACGCTTTAGTGGCGGTACTTCCGGACTGAGCATCGGGCATATCTCTCCCGAAGCCGCTGCGGGTGGCAATATCGGTAAGATTCAGGACGGTGACATCATCGAAATAGATATACCGAACCGCTCTATCAATGTGAAGCTGACGGACGGTGAACTGGCTGCCCGTCCCATGACGCCGGTAACCCGCGACCGCCAAGTGTCGAAAGCGTTGAAAGCGTATGCCGGCATGGTAAGTTCGGCAGATAAAGGAGCTGTAAGGCTGATAGATTAATTTAGAATTCCGTGCCCGGAAAACAATAATAAATAGATATGGAAAACTTAATAACAGGCGCAGAAGCATTGATGCGTTCTCTGGAACATCAGGGAGTAAAGACCATTTTCGGTTATCCGGGTGGCAGCATCATGCCGGTATTTGATGCCTTATACGACCACCGAGAGAATCTGAATCATATCCTCGTTCGCCATGAACAGGGAGCTACTCATGCTGCACAGGGCTTTGCACGTGTGTCGGGTAAGGTCGGCGTATGTCTGGTCACCAGCGGTCCGGGTGCAACAAACACCATTACAGGTATTGCCGATGCCATGATAGACAGTACACCGATAGTTGTCATTGCAGGGCAGGTTGCTACGGGATTTCTCGGAACGGACGCCTTTCAGGAAGTGGACTTGGTAGGCATTACACAACCTATCACGAAGTGGAGCTACCAGATTCGTCGTGCGGAAGACGTGGCATGGGCTGTCGCCCGCGCTTTCTACATCGCACAGAGCGGACGTCCCGGTCCGGTTGTACTGGACTTTGCCAAGAATGCCCAAGTGGATAAGACGGAATATATTCCTACCCAAGTGGATTATGTGCGCAGCTATCTGCCCGTACCGGAAATGGAGCCGGAAGCCATACAACAGGCTGCCGATTTGATAAATGCTGCGGAACGTCCGTTGGTATTGGTAGGACAAGGTGTGGAGCTCGGCAATGCGCAAAACGAATTGCGTGCTTTCATCGAAAAGGCAGGTATGCCTGCCGGCTGCACTTTGCTGGGGCTTTCCGCATTGCCTACGGATCATCCCCTGAATAAAGGCATGCTGGGTATGCACGGCAATCTGGGCCCGAATATCAACACCAACAAATGCGATGTGCTGGTTGCGGTGGGTATGCGCTTTGACGACCGTGTCACTGGCAAAATATCCACTTATGCGCCGCAGGCAAAAGTAATCCATTTCGATATTGACCCTGCGGAGATAGACAAGAATGTAAAGACTGACGTGGCAGTATTGGGCGATTGCAAAGACACTCTTGCCGCAGTAACCGAATTACTGAACCCCGCCGAACATAAAGAGTGGCTGGAAAGTTTCCTGCCCTACGAACAGATGGAAGAGGAGAAGGTAATCCGTCCCGAACTGCATCCGGCAGGTGATGCTTTGAGCATGGGCGAAGTGGTGCGTGCCGTTAGTGAGGCCACGCATAACGAGGCTGTTTTGGTGACGGATGTAGGTCAGAACCAGATGATGTCTGCCCGCTACTTTAAATATAGCAAGGAGCGCAGTATTGTTACTTCCGGAGGTTTGGGTACAATGGGCTTCGGTCTTCCTGCCGCTATTGGCGCTACTTTCGGACGTCCCGACCGTACGGTTTGCGTCTTTATGGGTGACGGCGGTCTGCAGATGAACTTGCAGGAGCTGGGTACGATAATGGAACAGAAAGCTCCCGTTAAGATGATTTTGCTGAACAATAACTTCCTCGGTAATGTTCGTCAATGGCAAGCCATGTTCTTCAATCACCGTTATTCGTTCACTCCGATGATGAATCCTGACTACATGAAGATTGCTTCCGCCTACGAAATTCCGGCACGCCGTGTATTTACCCGCGAGGAATTGGCAGAAGCCATTGAAGAGATGATTGCGACAGACGGTCCGTTCCTGTTGGAAGCTTGCGTAGAGGAAGAGGGGAATGTAATGCCGATGACACCTCCGGGTGGCTCTGTGAACCAAATGTTGCTGGAGTGCTAATATAAATGATGAGAATGAAGAATTTTCGGGATGTTTCTCTTTTATTCTGCATTCTTCATTAAGGAGATATGTACAAAATGTAATTCTTCATTCTTAATTCTTCATTAATAAAGTTATGGACAAGACATTATATACAATTATCGTTCATTCGGAAAACTTTGCAGGTCTGCTGAATCAGGTAACGGCTGTATTTACCCGCCGTCAAATCAATATCGAGAGTTTGAACGTTTCGGCATCCTCTATCAAGGGGGTGCATAAATACACCATTACAGCTTGGACGGACAAAGACACTATTGAGAAGGTGACGAAGCAAATCACCAAAAAGATAGATGTATTGCAGGCGCACTATTTCACGGATGATGAAATCTATCAGCATGAGATTGCGCTTTACAAGATAACGACTCCCACACTGGAGGAGAAGCCGGAAGTATCCAAAATCATCCGCAAGTACAATGCGCGTATCGTGGAGGTAAATTCCGTATTCTCCATTGTAGAGAAGAACGGCATGAGCGAGGAGATAACCAATCTTTATGAGGAACTGCGTGCTTTGGAGTGCGTGCTCCAGTTTGTACGTTCCGGTCGTGTGGCTATCACAACGAGTTGCTTTGAACGCGTAAACGAATATCTGGCGGATCGTGAAACAAAATATCGCCGGAGTAAAGAACAACAAGGACAATGAGTGAAAACAATAAAATAGGTACTTACAAGTTTGTAGCCGAACCGTTCCATGTGGACTTTACCGGCCGTCTTACAATGGGTGTGCTCGGCAACCATTTGCTGAACTGTGCAGGATTTCATGCAACAGAACGCGGTTTCGGTATTGCAACCTTGAATGAGGACAACTACACGTGGGTACTTTCCCGTCTTGCCATCGAGTTGGACGAGATGCCGTACCAATACGAGGATTTCTCTATCCAGACTTGGGTGGAGAATGTATACCGCCTCTTTACGGACCGTAACTTTGCCATCATCAACAAAGACGGAAAGAAAATAGGATATGCACGTTCCGTATGGGCTATGATTAGCCTTAATACCCGTAAGCCTGCCGATTTGCTGGCCTTGCACGGTGGCAGTATTGTGGACTATGTGTGCGACGAGCCTTGCCCCATTGAGAAGCCTTCGCGTATAAAAGTGACTTCTATGGAGCCGGCTTCTTCGCTGAATGCCAGATACAGCGATATTGATATTAACGGGCACGTAAACAGTATCCGTTATATCGAGCACATCCTTGATTTGTTTCCGATAGAACTATATAAGGAGAGCCGTATCCGTCGTTTTGAAATGGCATATGTAGCCGAGAGCTATTACGATGACGAGCTTACTTTTTATAAAGACTATGTAGGCAACGGCACGTATGATGTAGAAGTAAGAAAGAATGGCAGCGAAGTGGTTTGCCGTTCTAAAGTGATATTTGTAGAAAAATAATTTATTAATCAATTAGTTGGCATAAGCCACAAATAAAAATTAAAACAAAAAATGGCACAATTGAATTTTGGCGGTGTTATTGAAAATGTAATGACCCGCGAAGAGTTTCCTTTGGAAAAAGCACGTGAGATTTTAAAGGATGAGACAATCGCAGTTATCGGTTACGGTGTACAAGGTCCCGGCCAGGCTTGCAACCTGCGCGACAATGGCTTCAATGTGATTGTAGGCCAGCGTCAGGGCAAGACTTATGAAAAAGCCGTTGCAGACGGATGGGTTCCGGGTGAAACGCTGTTCAGCATTGAAGATGCTTGTCAGAAAGGTACTGTTATTATGTGCCTGTTGTCTGATGCAGCTGTAATGTCTGTATGGCCCACAATGAAACCTTATCTTACGGCCGGAAAGGCTCTTTACTTCTCTCATGGTTTCGCTATTACTTGGAGCGACCGTACCGGTGTAGTTCCTCCTAAAGATATTGATGTTATCATGGTTGCTCCCAAAGGCTCGGGTACGTCACTTCGTACAATGTTCCTCGAGGGCCGCGGCTTGAACTCTTCTTACGCCATCTATCAGGATGCTACTGGCAAGGCTTTGGACAGAACGCTTGCACTGGGTATCGGTATCGGTTCCGGCTATTTGTTCGAAACAACTTTCATCCGTGAAGCTACTTCCGACCTGACCGGTGAGCGCGGTTCTTTGATGGGTGCCATTCAAGGCTTGCTGTTGGCTCAGTACGAAGTTTTGCGTGAAAACGGTCATACTCCGTCAGAAGCGTTCAACGAAACTGTTGAAGAACTGACGCAGTCATTGATGCCGTTGTTTGCAAAGAACGGTATGGACTGGATGTATGCCAACTGTTCTACTACTGCTCAACGCGGCGCTTTGGACTGGATGGGCCCATTCCACGATGCCATCAAGCCGGTTGTACAGAAATTGTATCAGAGTGTTAAGTCCGGCAACGAAGCTCAGATTTCTATTGACAGCAACTCTAAGCCTGACTATCGTGAGAAACTGAACGAAGAATTGAAAGCATTGCGCGAAAGCGAAATGTGGCAGACTGCCGTAACGGTTCGTAAGCTCCGTCCGGAAAACAACTGATTCTTGATATAAATCAGAGAATAATGAAAGAAAGGCTGTGTCAGAAGAACGTTGACACAGCCTTTCTTTCATTACTTTTCATTAATCTTTCTTATGTATTCAAGCAGTCTTTTATAGAATGCATGGTGGCTCAGCGTGGCTGCTTCTCCCAGTATCACCAATTTCATGCGTACCCTTGTTATCGCCACGTTCATTCTGCGCAAATCGTTCAGAAAGCCGATTTGCCCTTCTTCATTGGCACGTACCAGACTGATAAAAATCACGTCCCGTTCCTGTCCTTGAAATCCGTCGACGGTATTGACTGTTATCAAGCTGCGGTAGGGGCGTAAAGAGGCGTTGTTTTTTATTTTTCCCCGTAAATATTGTACTTGCGCCTTGTAGGGCGAGATTAGTCCGAAGTCGATGCGTTCTTCAAGGATGCGTTCGCCACCTATTCGCTGAATGTACGCTTCCAACTCTTTTAGTAATAGATTGGCTTCCTCCTTGTTGATGCGTCCGAATGTTTCTCCGACAAACTCTTCCTTGAAATCCATATCGGAAGTATCAATCCATGTAACGGGAGTGTCCCAGTCCAATATGCCCCGATGGCGTATTTCGGGAGCTGCTTCCAACTCTCCGTTATAAAACCATTCCGAGGAAAAACGCATAATATCCTCATGCATTCGATATTGTACCTTTAATAAAGATACGGCAGACGGCTTGTTGGTTACAACCTTTTCCATTAAGGTCTGTTCCAATCCGCCACGTGCGGCTTCGTAGCATTTGATGGTGGGGGGTAATTGGCAGTGGTCGCCTGCCAACACTACCCGGTCTGCCTTGCGGATGGCTATCCAGCAGGCGGCTTCCAAGGCTTGGGCGGCTTCGTCGATAAATAGCGTGCCGAAGCGGCGTCCGTTCAGCAAGCGATGATTGCTACTGACAAGGGTTGAGGCTATGACATGGGCATTGTCGAACAGCTCGGCATTGATTTGCACTTCCAGTGCGGTGGCGCGGTCACGCAGGCGGATCATGCGGCTGCGTATTCTTTCGCGTTCATCATAACTGCCGCGGCGGGTCTTACCGCCCAGTTGCCGGAGTTCCTTACGAATACTCCATAATTCGGGATAAAGCGGATGGTTTTCGAACCGGCGTTCGTAAGTGAATGACAGCATTTTATCATTTACCCGTGTGGGATTACCGATTCGCAGCACATTTACACCTCTGTCCACTAACTTCTCGGAAATCCAGTCGACTGCCATATTGCTTTGGGCGCACACCAATACTTGGGGCTCCCGGTGCAGAGTCTCGTAGATGGCTTCTACAAGCGTGGTTGTTTTGCCTGTTCCCGGAGGACCGTGTACGATGGATACGTCGCGGGCGCACAACACTTTGTTGACGGCTGTCTCTTGGGTAGGGTTCAGCCATGGGAAACGTACCGGGTAGAGCTCACGAAAACCGGTTTTTACCGTTCCCAGCAGGATGTCCCGCAATTCGGCAAGCCGATTGCCTTTTGCGCGGAGTACATCTTCCAGCGCCTCAAACATCGTGCGGTAAGAGGTTTCATCGAAATAAAGCTGTACTCCGAGATTGTCGGCGGACTGCACATCCATGACAGCTCCCGTACCGGGCATAACCACTACCATACGTGTCTCGTCGGCATAACTGACGGTGCCCGTAAAATTGAAGTAGGTGATTTTCCCGTCGGCAGACTGACGGAAGAAACAGACAGGACGTCCGAATTCGAAGTTATGTTCTATATCCGTATTTTCGATATGTGTAATTTCTATTACTAATTGATTCAGCGAATTATAGTAACTTCGACCCGGTGAGACGGGATACCAGCAGAGTCCTCGTTTTACTTTTCGGGCGACACCCATATTCTCTGTTTGCCGTTTGAACTCCTCTTTTTCGTATTCATACTCCATACGTAACAAGAGTTGCTGCCGTTGAAGGTGTATAATGGGAGATTGTATATTGTTATTTTCGCTCATTCTTATTATTGTGAGACTCTGCGTCTTTTGTGATGAATATTCTTTTGCAAAGGTAATAAATCTCAGCCTTTAGGGGAAAAAATGCTTTATTTTGTTAAACTTTTCCTTATTTTAATTTGTTTATTATATTAATTTGTAATCTTTACAATATTGAAAAACTAAAACAAAAGTGGTTATGGTATATGATTTAACAATGCTCAAAGCGTTTTATGCACTTTATGAGGGTAAAATAGAGCGCATCCGGACTCTGTTGCAACGTCCGTTGACTTTAGCCGAGAAGATTTTGTATGCTCATTTGTACGATGAGAAGACTGTAAGGAACTACAAACGCGGTGAGGACTACGTAAATTTTCGCCCCGACCGTGTTGCCATGCAGGATGCAACCGCCCAGATGGCATTATTGCAGTTTATGAATGCAGGCCGCGATGAGGCGGCTGTCCCTTCGACGGTACACTGCGACCATTTGATTCAGGCTTATAAAGGAGCAAAAGAAGATATCGCCACCGCCACCAAGACGAACGAAGAAGTGTATGATTTCCTCCGCGACGTCTCTTCCCGTTACGGCATCGGTTTCTGGCAACCCGGAGCGGGTATCATTCATCAGGTTGTGTTGGAAAACTACGCATTTCCCGGCGGTATGATGGTAGGCACCGATTCTCATACTCCGAATGCCGGTGGTCTGGGAATGGTGGCTATCGGTGTAGGTGGCGCCGATGCGGTGGATGTAATGACCGGTATGGAGTGGGAGCTGAAGATGCCCCGTCTGATTGGTGTGCGTCTCACCGGAAAGCTGAACGGCTGGGCGGTTCCTAAGGACGTTATCTTGAAGTTGGCGGGAATCCTGACGGTGAAGGGCGGAACGAATGCCATTATTGAGTACTTCGGACCGGGTACGGCTTCGCTTTCGGCTACCGGGAAAGCAACGATTTGCAATATGGGTGCGGAGGTAGGAGCCACAACTTCTCTTTTCCCTTATGACGAGCGTATGGCTACTTACCTGAAAGCTACCGGACGCGAGGAAGTGGCGGATATGGCTACCGCCGTTGCCGCGGAACTGCGTGCCGATGATGAAGTGGCTGCCAATCCGGAACAATACTACGACCGCATTATTGACATAGACCTTTCCACATTGGAGCCTTACATCAACGGCCCGTTTACACCGGATGCCGCTACACCCATTTCGGAATTCTCCGAGAAGGTCTTGAAGAACGGTTATCCCCGCAAAATGGAAGTGGGGCTGATTGGTTCTTGCACCAATTCATCCTATCAGGACTTAAGCCGTGCCGTATCTTTGGCACGTCAGGTGACGGATAAACATCTGTATGTGGCAGCTCCTTTGATTGTCAATCCGGGTTCGGAGCGCATACGCGCCACAGCGGAACGTGACGGCATGATTGACGCTTTTGAGAAAATAGGCGCCACGATTATGGCAAATGCCTGCGGTCCTTGTATCGGACAGTGGAAACGTGTGACGGATGACCCCACCCGCAAGAACTCCATCGTGACTTCTTTCAACCGGAATTTTGCCAAGCGTGCGGATGGCAATCCGAACACATATGCGTTTGTTGCCTCTCCCGAACTGACAATGGCGTTGACCATTGCCGGGGATTTGTGCTTTAATCCGCTGAAAGACACATTGGTCAATGCCAACGGCGAAAGAGTAAAACTCTCCGAACCCGTAGGCGAGGAACTGCCGCCTAAGGGATTTACCGCAGGCAGCGAGGGTTACACCGCACCTTCCAAGATAAAGACGGATATTGTGGTAGCTCCCCAATCGCAACGACTGCAACTTCTTACCCCGTTCCCTGCATGGGACGGAACAGACTTGCTGAATATGCCTTTGTTGATTAAGACACAGGGCAAGTGTACTACCGACCATATCTCGATGGCAGGACCGTGGCTCCGTTTCCGCGGACATTTGGAGAATATCTCCGACAATATGCTGATGGGTGCTGTCAATGCCTTCAACGGAGAAACGAACAAAGTATGGAACCGTTCCACCAATACGTACGGAACGGTTTCCGGTACGGCAAAGCTGTATAAATCCGAGGGAATCGCTTCCATTGTCGTTGCCGAAGAAAACTACGGTGAGGGCTCCAGCCGCGAACACGCCGCTATGGAACCGCGTTTCCTGAATGTACGTGTCATATTGGCAAAGAGTTTCGCGCGTATCCACGAGACAAATCTGAAGAAACAAGGTATGTTGGCGCTGACCTTTATAGACAAGGCGGATTATGATAAGATTCAGGAGCACGATTTGCTTTCTGTGACGGGCTTGAAGGATTTTGCTCCGGGGCACAACCTGAAAGTAGTACTTCACCACGAAGACGGCAGCAAAGAGAGTTTTGAAGTACAACATACGTATAATGAACAGCAGATAGGCTGGTTCCGTGCCGGTTCTGCATTAAATGCACGATAGAATATGGAAAAGATTATTGTACCTTTTATTACAGGCGACGGAGTGGGTGCGGAGATAACCCCGTCCATGCAGGCTGTTGTGAATGCAGCCTTGAAAAAAGCCTACGGAGACAGCCGGAGTATAGAATGGAAAGAAGTGCTGGCGGGTGAGCGGGCATTTAATGAAACGGGTTCTTGGCTGCCGGAAGAGACGATGGAAGCGTTCCGGACTTACAAGGTAGGCATCAAAGGACCGTTGACTACACCTATCGGCGGCGGCATCCGCTCGCTGAACGTGGCATTGCGCCAAACACTCGATTTGTACGTCTGCCTGCGCCCTGTGCGCTGGTATAAAGGCGTAGTCTCTCCGGTGAAAGAGCCGCAGAAGGTAAATATGTGCGTATTTCGTGAGAATACGGAAGATATTTATGTAGGTATCGAGTGGGAAGCCGGAACGCCGGAAGCCGAGAAGTTCTACCGTTTCCTGCATGATGAAATGGGGGTGACTAAAGTGCGCTTTCCCCAGACCTCTTCCTTTGGGGTAAAGCCTGTGTCTAAAGAAGGAACGGAGCGGTTGGTGCGCGCAGCTTGTCTGTATGCGCTCGAAAACCATTTTCCTTCCGTAACGTTGGTGCACAAAGGCAATATCATGAAGTTCACCGAAGGCGGTTTCAAGAAATGGGGCTATGAGTTGGCCGAACGTGAGTTCGGCAGGGAGATAGCCGACGGACGTCTTGCCATCAAAGACTGCATTGCCGATGCCTTTTTGCAGAATACGTTGCTCATCCCCGAAGAATACTCGGTCATTGCCACGCTGAACCTGAACGGTGATTACGTTTCCGACCAGCTGGCTGCCATGGTGGGCGGCATCGGTATCGCTCCGGGCGCCAACATCAACTACCAGACGGGGCATGCCATTTTTGAGGCTACTCACGGCACGGCTCCCAACATTGCAGGAAAAGATATTGTAAATCCATGTTCCATCATCCTTTCCGCGGTGATGATGCTCGAACATCTGGGTTGGAAAGAAGCGGCTGCACTGATAGAGAAAGCATTGGAGGATAGCTTTACGGAAGGTCGTGCCACCGCCGATTTGGCCCGTTTTATGCCGGACGGTGTCTCGTTGTCCACATCGGCTTTTACAAGGGAGATTGTGGAAAGAATAGAAAAATAAAAATAACGAATAAAACGAAATGATTATGAAGAAGGAATATTTGATTTACAAGCTGTCTGAAGACCTGAAAGAAGCGACCCGGATTGAGAACGAATTGTTCAAGAAGTTTGATGTGAAGCGCGGCTTGCGCAACGAGGACGGGACGGGTGTGCTGGTCGGACTGACCAAGATTGGTAATGTAGTAGGCTACGAACGTATTCCGGGCGGAGGATTGAAACCCATTCCGGGTAAGTTGTTCTACCGCGGTTATGACCTTGAAGATTTGGCGCACGCCATTCTTAAAGAAAAGCGTTTCGGTTTTGAGGAAGTGGCCTATCTGTTGCTTTCCGGCCGCCTGCCCGACAAGGAGGAACTGGTGTCCTTTCGCGAACTGATAAACGACAATATGCCGCTGGAACAGAAAACGAAGATGAACATCATTGAGCTTGAGGGAAATAACATTATGAACATTCTGGCACGCAGCGTACTCGAAATGTACCGTTTCGACCCGAATGCCGATGATACTTCCCGCGATAACCTGATGCGCCAAAGCATTGAACTGATTTCAAAGTTCCCTACTATCATAGCTTACGCCTTCAATATGCTTCGCCATGCCACTCATGGCCGTTCATTGCACATCCGTCATCCGCAGGAGAATCTCTCCATTGCCGAAAACTTCCTGTATATGCTGAAAAAGGATTACACGGAACTGGATGCGCGCACTCTCGACCTCTTGCTGGTGCTGCAGGCAGAGCATGGCGGCGGTAACAACTCTACGTTCACTGTACGTGTAACTTCTTCTACGGGGACGGATACTTACTCCTCTATTGCTGCGGGTATCGGTTCGTTGAAAGGTCCGCTTCATGGCGGCGCCAATATTCAGGTCACCGATATGTTCCATCATCTGCAGGAGAACATCCGAGATTGGACGAATGTGGATGAGATTGACACTTACTTCACCCGTATGCTGAACAAGGAGGTTTACAACAAGACAGGACTGATATATGGTATCGGCCATGCCGTTTACACAATTTCCGACCCGCGTGCCATACTGTTGAAAGAACTTGCCCGCGACCTTGCCCGTGAGAAAGGCAAGGAACGTGAGTTCGCATTCCTTGAATTGCTTGAAGAACGTGCTATCGAGGTCTTTGGACGTGTGAAGAACAACGGAAAGACCGTTTCGAGCAATGTTGATTTCTATTCCGGTTTTGTATACGAGATGATTGGTTTGCCGCAGGAAATCTTTACTCCGCTCTTTGCCATGGCGCGTATCGTAGGCTGGTGTGCACACCGCAATGAGGAACTGAACTTTGAAGGTAAACGTATCATCCGTCCGGCATACAAGAATGTGCTGGAGGAAGTGGCATATATTCCTATCAAGAAACGTTAGAATCCATTTGACAGACATAGGCATCGGATTGCCGGATTGTATGAGGTATCACTGAGACGATTAAGAGGTCGGACAGCGATACCTTATTCGTTCCACCGTGGAACGGAAAGTACCCCATGGCGGAACGAATAAACTTTAGCATCCTCAGATTTACGTCTTCTCTCTTGTTGTTTTTAATTCTTACAGGAAAACGGTTTGATTCTCATGAGTTTTCTTTATATTTGCCACACTTAAATTAAAGAGTATGAGCGAAGAAGGATTTCATATATTCTTGGGAGTGATGAGTGCGACTGCACTTTTTGTGTTCATTGCACTTTATTTTATCAAAGCGGGGTACGGAATGTTCCGTACGGCGTCATGGGGATATTCCATTAACAACAAGCTGGCATGGGTGCTGATGGAAGCGCCGGTGTTCATCGTTATGTTCTGGCTGTGGGGCAGGAGCGGGGTGGGGTTTGCTGTGCCGGTATATCTTTTCTTCCTGTTATTCCAGCTGCATTATCTCCAGCGTTCGTTTGTTTTTCCTTTTTTGCTGAAAGGGAAGAGCCGGATGCCGATAGCGATTATGGCTATGGGGATTGTGTTCAACGTCCTGAATGGAATGATGCAGGCAGGCGGTTTGTTCTATTTTGCTTCCGAAGGACTGTATGCCGACGGCTGGGCTTATTGGCTGAAGCCGAATGCGTTGCCGGGAGCCTTGCTGTTTTTTGCGGGTATGTTCATCAATCTCCATTCCGATTATGTGATACGGCATCTGCGCAAGCCGGGCGACACGAAGCATTATCTTCCGGCAAAGGGCTTTTACCGCTATGTCACTTCCGCCAACTATTTCGGTGAATTAGTGGAATGGACGGGGTTTGCCATGCTTACCGCTTCACCCGCTGCATGGGTGTTTGTCTGGTGGACTTTTGCCAATCTTGTTCCTCGTGCTGATGCCATCTACCGTCACTATCGGGAAGAATTCGGTGATGAGGCGGTGGGAAAACGCAAACGCATCATACCTTATATCTATTGAACAGTTGATTGTTGAAAATTGATAAATCATAAATCATCACATGGAATCAAAATTATTCACACCGGTCACTTTCGGACCGCTGACTTTACGCAACCGTACCATCCGTTCGGCCGCTTTTGAGAGTATGTGTCCGGGCAATGCGCCTTCGGATATGTTGCTCGACTATCATCGCTCGGTTGCAGCGGGCGGTATCGGTATGACTACCGTGGCTTATGCCGCCGTTACCCGGAGCGGCCTTTCTTTTGACCGCCAGTTGTGGATGCGTCCTGAAATCATTCCGGGACTTCGCAAGCTGACTAATGCGATACACTCGGAGGGCGCCGCTGCCGGCATTCAATTGGGGCATTGCGGAAATATGTCGCATAAGAGTATTTGCGGGTGTACTCCTGTCGGTGCGAGCAGTGGCTTTAACCTGTATTCGCCCACTTTTGTACGCGGACTGCGTGCCGATGAACTTCCGGAGATGGCACGTGCCTACGGGTGTTCGGTAAATCTGGCGCGTGAGGCGGGGTTTGATGCTGTGGAAATCCATGCAGGGCATGGTTATCTCATCAGCCAGTTCCTTTCACCCTCTACCAATCATCGAAAAGATGAATTCGGCGGTTCGTTGCAGAACCGTATGCGTTTTATGGATATGGTAATGGAGGAGGTGATGAAAGCTGCCGGCAACGATATGGCGGTGCTTGTGAAAATGAATATGCGTGACGGATTCCGGGGAGGCATGGAGATGGATGAAACGATGCAGGTGGCCAAGCGCCTCGAACGGTCGGGAGCGCACGGGCTGGTGCTGAGTGGTGGGTTTGTAAGCAAGGCTCCTATGTATGTGATGCGTGGGGAAATGCCGATTAGCAGCATGACGCATTACATGACGTGCTGGTGGTTGAAGTATGGAGTGCGCATGGTAGGCAAGTGGATGATACCTGCTGTGCCGTTCAAAGAAGCTTATTTTCTGGAAGATGCCTTGAAGTTCCGTGCGGAGTTGAAGATGCCGTTGATATACGTGGGCGGACTGGTGTCGCGTTCCAAAATAGACGAAGTATTGGACGATGGTTTTGATGCCGTGCAAATGGCGCGTGCGCTACTCAATGAACCGGGGTTTGTGAACCGTATGCGTGAAGAAGAGAATGCACGCTGCAATTGTCGGCACAGCAACTACTGTATAGCCCGGATGTATTCTGTTGAAATGGCTTGTCATCAGCATTTGAGTGAGGAGCTTCCGGCTTGCCTGAAGCGGGAGATTGAGAGAATAGAAGCGAAAGGGTGATTGCTGTCTCCTTGGATTTTGTAATTTATAATTTGTAATAGATAAACGTGAAACTTGCTATTATAACCGGTGCCGACGGCGGTATGGGAACGGAAATAACGCGCGCTGTGGCTGAGGCCGGATATAAGATTATTATGGCTTGCTACCGTCCGGAAAAGGCGGAGAAAGTGAGGGAGATGTTGGTGCGCGATACTGGTAATCCGCATCTTGAGGTATTGGGCGTGGACTTGTCTTCGCTGGCGTCTGTGTCGGCTTTTGCCGAAACTGTTTTGAAGCGTGGCGATACTGTCAGTCTGCTGATGAATAATGCGGGGACAATGGAGACGGACCGCTTTATTACGGAGGATGGTTTGGAACGTACGGTAAGCGTTAATTATGTTGCTCCTTATTTGTTGACGCGCAAACTTCTTCCTCTGATGGGAGAGGGAAGCCGTATTGTTAATATGGTGTCTTGTACCTATGCTGTCGGGCATCTCGATTTTCCTGATTTCTTTCTTCGGGGAAGGAAAGGCAGCTTCTGGCGTATTCCTGTTTACAGTAATACGAAACTGGCGTTGACTTTGTTTACTCTTAATCTGGCTGACCGTCTTAAAGAAAAAGGAATTGTGGTCAATGCAGCCGATCCGGGCATTGTTTCCACCAATATCATAACGATGCATATGTGGTTTGACCCGTTGACGGATATTCTTTTCCGTCCTTTCATCCGTACTCCCAAGAAAGGGGCTGAAACGGCTATTCATCTACTGCTGAATGAAGATGCGGGGAAACGTACGGGTACTCTGAACGTGAGTTGCCGTCCGAAGAAGCTTTCCGGAAAGTTTACCAACCATGTGCAGATGCAGGAACTGTGGGATAGGACGGAGAGGATTGTGGAGAAGTGGTTATAAAACAAAAGGAGAGGTGTGCCAAAATGTAAAAGTCTTATCATTAGCTTCGCTCAAAACATCTTTTGATTTTTACGCTAAGGTATAGTCTGT
>ERZ791810.113-NODE-113-length-101793-cov-12.525782_pt1 | contig 101793 bp, 85 predicted proteins | sample MGYA00510304_ERZ791810 | MGnify/ENA primary metagenome ERZ791810 (study PRJEB30046, sample SAMN00791967) | human gut metagenome | study: EMG produced TPA metagenomics assembly of the A metagenome-wide association study of gut microbiota in type 2... | reverse complement strand
ATATTCAGGAGATTTTGAACCGCTGTTGGGATATTCTTGAAGCTCTTCCCGCTTCATTGTTGAAACTCCGTTTGCTTACGGCTTGCTATGGTGAGGTTTACGATGAACCTTTGGCAGATGTTGCCCGTGCGATTATTGCATCTTGGGATGCCGTATCACTGACTGTCGAACAGCGGGAGGCTATCGATGAATTTCGGAATGTGGTGGATAATCCCTATCCGTGGGAAGAGGTGGAAGAATAGAATTTAGTAGTAGATAATAATTTTTGTTAGCGCCCAAAAATGCCGTATAGGATAAACGATATAAAAGTCAGAACTTTGCTTTCGTTAAATCAACAGTAAAGTTTATATATAGCTCGCTTGTTCTGTTATGACCAACTTCTTTTGGAAACCCATATTCAGATATGACCCCTGACGAAAAATCAAAAATGATCATGGAGCTGGTGGCTACCCGTGAGCGTGATGCCGCCCGCATCCGTCGTTACGAGACCTGCATAGAGGAACTTTTGTCCAAGGTTGACGAGCTGTTGTCTTTGCATAAGGCAGCCGTGTCTGCGGAAAAAGATCGGGATGATTATAAACGCATGTATAATACGCTGTTGTCTCAAACATCGGCATTGGAAGAGACATTGAAAGTCCGCAACAAGAATCTTTATGGCACTAAGAGTCAGAAAGGTATTCATAAAAAGAAGCGGGAAGCCGAAGAAGTCATACCCGTGACAAGGATGATTTTGATTCATGACGGCTTTTATTTCATCGACAATTCCATTGCCGAACGTTTTATCTGTCCCCTGGCCGGTGAGCGTAAGAACTCGTTGTTCTTCGGAAGTGACAAGATGGTCCGCGTCTCAGCGCTATATCATACCGTCATCTCCACTTGCAGGATGCAGGGTGTGTCCGTGCTGGATTATTTCAAGAAATTTTTCAGCGAGATTGTTAAAGGACGTAGGGATTATGAACATTTATTACCCTTGACTATTGGATTGAATAAACAATAAATCTTAAAAATCAATATCCTTTTTGACATTATTTATTAGGGAACCGCCTTATGGCGGCTTTCCTTGGGATACACGTCAAAATTGGATGCTAACCAGGCGTCATGATGATGTTTAGATTACTCATCATCATGTTTAGGCTGCTAACTATCATCTTTAGATTGCCAATCATCATCTTTAGTATGATGCCGATGACACCTTTGGCAAGCGTTTTTCTAACTTTCTATAATATATATATGTATTCAACGAATCAATACTTGATATTACGTTTTATGTATATGTATATAAAGTTATAAAAGAGGGTGACAAAGGTGTCATTCAGAGTACTTACACAACTATTATTGAGGTAATATTTTATAACCATGATTAATATTAACAGGTTTATCAGCGAGAATATAACTTCTCGTCCCTTCAGTATGTTCACTCCCGATATTGAGGCTAACAAAGAACAACTCAGTAAAGAAATATCAGGTAAAAGTATTTTGGTAATAGGCGGTGCCGGTTCTATAGGTGCTTCGTATATTCGTGCAGTTCTTCCATTTAAGCCATCCAAATTGATTGTCGTGGATTTGAGTGAAAATGGTTTGACGGAGTTGACTCGTGATCTTCGTTCTACTTATGGCATGTATGTTCCCGACGAATACCGTACTTATACATTGAATTTTTCAGATCCGATATTCGAACGTATTTTCCGTGAAGAAAAAGGTTTTGATATTGTTGCTAATTTTTCTGCCCATAAGCATGTACGCAGTGAAAAAGATAAGTATTCTGTTCAGGCATTGATAGAAAATAATGTTATCAAAGCAAAGAAACTTCTTGATTTGCTTACTGAATATCCGCCTAAACATTTTTTCTGTGTGTCCACAGACAAAGCTGCCAATCCGGTAAATATCATGGGTGCCAGTAAACGTATCATGGAAGATATGATAATGGCTTATACTTCAAAGTTTAAAGTAACTACCGCTCGTTTTGCCAATGTCGCTTTTTCCAATGGTTCTTTACTTGCAGGCTTTATAGACCGTATGATGAAGAAACAACCTTTGGTAGCTCCCAGCGATGTACGTCGCTATTTCGTTTCTCCTGAAGAAAGTGGACAGATATGTATGCTTGCCTGTATGTTGGGGCATAATGGCGAAATCTTTTTTCCAAAACTCGGGGAAGAAAAGATGATAACCTTTTCATTCATCTGTGACCGTTTTTTGGAAAGTCTAGGTTATGAGAAGAAAGAGTGTACAACTGATGATGAAGCCAAAAAGTTTGCGGCAGAAATGCCGGAAGACAGTAAGATATATCCTGTTGTTTATTTTAAGAGTGATACTACAGGAGAAAAGGATTATGAAGAATTCTATGTTCCCGGTGAGAAACTGAATATGACCCGCTTTTCCTCTTTAGGTGTGATAGAAGAGGTTGGCAGTCGTCCGATGCAGGAATTGGATAGTTTCTTTGCCGAACTTGAAAAAACATTTACTGAACCTGATTTTACTAAAGAAGAGGTAGTTGCTGCTATCAAGCGTTTTATACCTAACTTCGAACATACTGAGAAAGGGAAGAATCTGGATCAGAAAATGTAATAAATTTATTCATACGTAATTATGTATAACGATATAGTAGATTTCATTCACCACTTTTATGGAACGGAAGGCTTTGTTCCTTTGCATGCCCCCCTGTTCATTGGTAATGAGAAGAAGTATTTGAATGAATGTATCGACACTACCTTTGTCTCCAGTGTCGGTAAGTTTGTAGACCGATTTGAAGAAGAGGTTGCCGCTTATACTGGTACAAAGAAAGCCGTCGTATGTGTCAGTGGTACCAATGCCCTGCATATGGCTATGTTACTTGTTGGCGTAGAATGTGGAGATGAAATTTTGACGCAAGCTTTGACTTTTATAGCTACTTGTAATGCAATCAGTTATATCGGTGCCCATCCTATTTTTATTGATGTGGACAAAGAGACTTTAGGGCTTTCTCCCAAAGCGGTAAGTGCATGGTTGGAAAAGAATGCAGAGTTGAAAAATGGAGTCTGTCATAATAAAAAAACAGGTAGACGTGTAAAAGCCTGCATCCCGATGCATACTTTCGGTCATCCGGTGAAGATAGACGACTTGGTTGCCGTCTGTGATGCCTGGCATATCGAACTGGTCGAAGATGCGGCTGAAAGTATCGGCAGTTTTTATAAGGGGAAACACACCGGTACTTTCGGTAAGGTAGGAGCCATCAGTTTTAATGGCAATAAGACTATCACTACCGGTGGTGGCGGTGTGCTTTTGTTTCAGGATGAGGAATTGGGCAAATTGGCCAAACATCTGACTACCCAGGCGAAAGTACCCCATCGTTGGGCTTTTGTACACGACCATATCGGTTATAATTACCGTATGCCCAACATCAATGCCGCTTTGGGTTGTGCCCAATTGGAGAACTTGGAACGCTATGTACAGAATAAGCGTGAAACGGCTGAGAAATACAAGGAATTTTTTGCTACAGTTCCTGATGTGGAGTTTTTCACAGAACCTGAGAATTGTCGTTCCAACTATTGGTTGAATGTAGTTTTGCTTAAGGATAAGGCTTCTCAGCAGGAGTTCCTTGAATATACCAATGACCACGATGTGATGACCCGTCCTGTCTGGGAACTGATGAACCGGTTGGAAATGTTCAAGCATTGTGAGATGGATGGTTTGGAGAATACCGAATGGCTTGCGGACAGGATTGTGAATATACCAAGTAGTGTAAGACTGGAAAAATGAAATCTCTGATACTGGTTGGTGGCGGTGGTCACTGTAAATCCGTTATAGAAGCGGCTGAAAGTATGGGTCTTGTCATCGGGGGGATTTTGGATTTGCCCGAAAATGTAGGAGGGCGGATATTGGGTTATCCGGTTATCGGTACCGATGATGACATTTCCCGTTTGGTCTCCGATTTTGATTTTATAGTGACCTTGGGCTTTATCAAGGATCCGTATTTGCGTATCCGCCTCCATGAGAGGATAGAGGCAGCCGGTGGAAACCTTGCAACCATTATTGCTTCGACAGCTCATGTATCCCGGCATGCGACTGTTCAATGCGGTACGGTTATCCTTCATCATGCTTGCGTCAATGCAGGTGCATCGATAGGCAAGGGCTGTATTATCAATACTTTTTCCAATATAGAGCACGACGCCTTGATTGGGGACTATTGCCATATCTCTACGGGTGCGATGGTCAATGGTGACTGCCATGTAGGTGAGCACACTTTTTTGGGTAGCCAGTCTGTCATGGTAAACGGTACGGAAATTACTGCGGGGTGTATCGTAGCCGCTGGAGCTATGGTTCGTAAGAACCTTCTTCACAAAGGTATTTATTGGGGTAATCCCGCTCTTTTAAAAATCAAATTTTGATGAAACATACATTGGTCATTGCTGAAGCCGGGGTGAATCATAACGGCTCGATAGAATTGGCTAAACAGTTGATAGATGCCGCTGCCGAAGCCGGAGTTGATTATGTAAAATTCCAGACTTTCAAGGCGGATAAAATAGTAACCAGAACAGCTCGAAAAGCAGACTACCAACAATGCAATATTGGCAGTGATGACAATTCCCAATATGCGATGCTTAAAAGGTTGGAACTTTCTCTTGAACAACATATTGAATTGCTGGCTTATTGCCATGAAAAAGGAATTAAATTCTTCTCCACGGCTTTTGATTTTTGTAGTATTGATTTTTTAGCTTCCTTGCATTTGGGTTTGTGGAAGATACCTTCCGGTGAAATCACCAACTACCCTTATTTGAAAAAGATAGCGGGTTTTCATGAGCCTGTTATCCTTTCGACGGGTATGAGTACTCTTGAAGAGATAGAGTCTGCAATGGAAGTACTTATTAATAATGGTTTGCAGAAGGAACAAATCACAGTTCTCCATTGCAATACGGAATATCCCACTCCCATGTGCGATGTCAATCTTTCAGCGATGAATGAAATGCGCCAACAGTTAGGGGTTGGTATCGGTTACTCCGACCATACACAAGGTATAGAAGTGCCAATTGCAGCGGTCGCTTTGGGGGCTGAGGTTATAGAAAAACATTTTACGTTGGACAGAAATTTGCCCGGTCCCGACCATAAAGCCTCTCTTGAACCTCTCGAATTGAAGGCAATGGTATCTGCCATCCGAAATATAGAACAGGCTCTCGGTGCCGGTCATAAGACCATTTCAGAATCAGAACGCAAGAATATTGAAATTGCCCGTAAGAGTATTGTAGCTGCTCGTCCAATTAAAAAAGGTGAATTGCTAACAGAAGAGAAGCTAACTGTGAAGCGTCCAGGAAACGGTATCTCTCCGATGCAATGGAATGAAGTAATTGGTACCATTGCAGCTAAAGATTTTGATGAAGAGGAGGTTATCTGTATGTGATTTTTTACTAAATTGGATATCGAACTTATGAGAAAAATATGTGTAGTAACAGGCAGTCGAGCTGAGTATGGACTCCTCTTTGGTTTGATGCGTGCCATCAAGAATGAACCAGAATTAGAACTTCAGGTCATTGCTACCAATATGCATCTATCACCTGAGTTCGGCTTGACCTACAGAGAGATAGAGAATGATGGTTTTACCATTAACAAGAAGGTTATTATGCTTCTTTCTTCTGACACAGCCAATGCAACGGCCAAATCCGTAGGTCTTGGTTGTATAGGATTTGCCGATGCTTATGAAGACCTCAAACCGGATATGATAGTAGTGTTGGGTGATCGATATGAAATTATTTCAGCTGTTTCAACAGCTCTTTTTTATAAGATACCAGTTGCCCATCTCCATGGAGGTGAAATCACTGAGGGCGCTTATGACGATTGTATCCGTCACTCCATTACCAAGATGGCTCACCTACACTTTACTAGTACCGAAACCCATCGCCAGCGAGTTATTCAGTTGGGTGAAAATCCTAAGTGTGTATTCAATGTAGGAGCCCTTGGTATCGAAAATATTAAACGTGTCCCACTGATGACTAAAGAGGAACTGGAGACAACACTTGATGGCTTTACTCTTGCTAAAAAATTATTACTTGTTACCTATCATCCCGTTACTCTTGAGAACTCCACGGCAACCGAACAGGTTAGGAACCTCCTTCAGTCTCTTGATGAGTTCCCAGAATACAAGATTATCTTCACCTTGCCAAATTCCGATACCGATGGTCGCATGATTATTAAACTCATCAACGACTATGTGGCTAAAAATCCACAACGAACCATCGTATATCCATCGCTCGGTTTGAAGCGATATCTCTCTGTCCTTCAGTTTGTGAGTGCAGTTGTAGGTAATTCATCTAGTGGTATCATTGAGGTTCCATCTTTTGGTATCCCTACGCTCAATATTGGTGATCGCCAAAGAGGTCGTATTGCTGCCAAAAGTGTCTTAAATTGTGGAACTTGTAAAGACGATATTATAGCGGGACTCAATAAAATCTTGACTCCTGGATTTGTTCCTTCTGATATGAAAAATCCTTATGAGGGCAAGAATACAATGGCTGATATTCTCAATGTAATTAAGACGTACCCTCTTGAGGGACTGATACAGAAGCATTTTCATGATATAATATATTAAAATATAAATTAAGTAGTATGTATAAGGGAAAGAAAATTTTAGCTATCATTCCTGCTAGGGGAGGGAGCAAAGGTCTTCCAGGGAAGAACATACGTCCTTTACTGGGTAAACCCCTTATTGGTTGGTCAATTGAGCATGCTCAGCAGAGCAAGTATGTCGATGAAATCTTTGTTTCGACCGATAGTCAGGAAATTGCTGATGTTGCAGAGACTTTCGGTGCAAAGGTTCCAGAACTCCGCCCTGTAGAATTAGCTGTAGATTCAGCACCGTCATCAGCTTTTATAACTTACACTATAGAGAAGTTCTCAAAAGAGGGTACTCCATTTGACTACTTCATCCTTCTTGAGCCTACATCACCACTTAGAGATGTTGAAGATGTGGATAAATCAATAGAAATGCTTATTGATAATCCAGAAAATGATAGTATTGTAGGTGTTTGTAAAGCGGAAGATGTTCATCCTGCTTTTATGGTAAAAATAGGGGAGAACAAACGACTTATACCTTATGAAGATAAAATGAAAACATTGAGGCGTCAAGATCTGCCTGATGTATTCTTTTTTGAGGGTTCTGTATATGTTAGTAGGTGTAATGCCTTCTTGGAGAAAAAGGTGTTCTATCATGACAAAACCTTGCCTTATATAGTTCCAAAATGGAAGAGTTTTGAGGTTGATGACATCATCGACTTTACTATTATAGAAGCTATGGCTAAATTGAAAAAAGAAGGATTTTTTGATAAATAGTTAGAATCATTAAATTTCAAACAATGGAACATATTAAAATCAACAAGGAGGGTAAAGGCCAGCTCCTTTATAAAGAGGCCAAAAAGATTATTCCAGGAGGAGGGCAGTTGCTTTCTAAACGACCGGAAAAGTTCGCACCTGAAATTTGGCCTGCATATTATAGTAAGGCAAAGGGCTGTAGGATTTGGGATCTTGATGGAAATGAGTATCGCGATTTTTCATATATGGGTATTGGTGCTTGTACGCTTGGTTATGCAGATGATGATGTCGATGCTGCTGTACTTAATGCAATTAAGAATGGCACTATGACAACCCTTATGGTACCGGAAGAAGTAGAACTTGCAAAGCTTTTACTCGGGCAACATCCTTGGGCTGATATGGTAAGATATGCGAAAGGGGGAGGAGATGCTATGGCTGTTGCTGTTCGTATCGCTCGTGCTGCTACTAAGAAAGATAAAATATTGTTCTGTGGTTATCATGGATGGCATGATTGGTATTTATCTGCAAACTTAGCTGATGATAAGGCTCTTGACGGACAACTAATGCCTGGTTTAAGTCCTATTGGCATAGCACGTGAATTGGCAGGCACCTCTCATCCGTTTTGGTATAATAAGATTGAACAGTTTAAAAAATTGATTGCTGAAAATAAAGAAAACCTTGCAGGAGTAGTTTTAGAGGCTGCACGTAATATGACTCCAGAAACTGATTTTTTCTCAACAATTGAAGAAGAGTGTCATGCGCTGGACATTCCTTTGATTGTTGATGAGGTTACAAGTGGTTTTCGTATGTATTGTGGTGGCGCCTGCGAATACTTTGGAATTCATCCAGATATTGTGGTATTTGCAAAAGGTATGGGTAATGGTTATCCTATAGCTGCAATTGTTGGTAAAAAGAAATATATGGATGCTGCACAAATCAGCTTTATTAGTTCGACATTTTGGACAGAGAGGATTGGATTTGCTGCAGCAATTGCGACGATTAAAAAATATAAGGCTCTCAATGTCAATGAACATCTTAATAACATGGGTAGAAAGGTACAAGAGGGTTGGACTGCACTAGCTGAAAAGCATGGCTTAAAAATTCATATTTCTGGTATCAATCCTTTGGGACATATTTGTTTCGAAGCGGCTCCTTTAGAGTTGAAGACTCTTTTTGTACAAGAAATGCTTCGCAGAGGGTTCTTAGCAAGTGATGCTTATTATGCTTCGCTCGCCCATACAGAAGAGGATGTCAATGACTACCTTACTGCATGTGATGAAGTGTTTGCGATTATGAGTAAGGCCATAGTAAATAAAAATATCACAGATTTGCTCGAAGGTCCAGTTTGTCAGGGCGGATTTGCTCGTTTAGCGTAATAGAATGCTGAAAGATAAAATTATAATCGTTATTGGTGGCGGTGGTCTTATAGGTCGTGAAATCGTGAAGAATATTCGCGAGAATGGTGCCATTGTCATTGCTTCTGATATCATATATGAGACTGATTGGAATAAAGGATTGTATAAACTGGACGTTACATCTTCTGAATCCGTCGACACACTTATTCAAGAAGTGGTTACTCATTATGGTCGTATTGATGGACTTGTAAATAGCGGTTATCCGCGTACTAAAGATTGGGGGATCCTTTTCGAAAACATTCCTTTAGAGTCTTGGCGTAAAAATGTAGATATGCAGCTTAATAGTTGTTTTTATATATGCCAGCAAGTATTGGAAGTAATGAAAAAACAACATTACGGTTCTGTGATTAATTTCGGCTCTATCTATGGAGTTGTTGGAAATGACTTTACTATTTACGAGGGTTATGGAGGTACTTCACCTGCAGCATATACAGCTATTAAGGGTGGCATCATTAATTTCTCCCGTTATCTCGCTTCTTATTATGGAAAGTATAATGTGCGTGTAAATGTGGTAAGCCCTGGTGGTATTATAGATAAACAGAACCCTTCGTTCATAGAAAGATATTCTGCTAAATCACCATTGAAAAGATTGGGGAGGCCGGAGGAAGTTGCTCCTGCTGTTTCTTTCCTATTAAGTGATGGTGCTTCGTTTATTACAGGTCATAACTTAATGGTTGATGGCGGTTGGACAGCTATTTAATTATGATAATGGATAATCTTTTAATTTTATATACCGCTTCGGTGCTTACTGCATTGAGGCGGTTAGAAAATAACAGTTCAATATCTACGCTTTTAGTTATTGATGAAAATAAAAGGTTACTAGGTACATTGACTGACGGTGATATTCGCAGATATTTAATTAACGGAGGTCAATTAGAACAATCTATATTAGATGTCGCACACAAAAATTATAGATATATTAGAGAAAATGAGGGGAATTTATTCTCTGAATTAAAAGTATATAAAGAAAGTGGTATTAAGATTATACCTATAATTGATTGTAATAATCAAATTGTTGATGTATTGGATTTGATACATTTTCGCTCAAAGTTGCCAATAGATGCAGTCTTAATGGCTGGAGGTAAGGGAGAACGTCTTCGACCACTTACAGAGAAGACTCCTAAGCCATTGGTGAAGGTTGGAGATAAATGCATCATAGACTATAATATTGATCGTCTCATCGATTTCGGGGTAAAACATTTAAATGTAACTGTTAATTACCTTGCAGAACAGATTGAGTCTCATTTTGCTGAACCTAGAAAAGGAGTACGAGTTTATACATATCGTGAACCGAAATTTTTGGGTACGATTGGCAGTATCCGATTTATCGATCGTTTTTACAATGATACTGTTCTTGTTATGAACTCTGATTTATTTACAAATATAGATTATGAGGATTTCTATCTTCATTTTCAGAATCACGATGCAGAAATGTCGGTAGCGGCTGTTCCTTATAATGTTAGTATACCGTATGGCGTATTAGATTTGGATGGTCGAAATATCAAGGGACTATTGGAGAAGCCTAAATATGTTTATTATGCAAATGCTGGTATATATTTAATAAAAAAGAGGGTATTATCTGAAATACCTGAAAATATATTTTTTAATGCTACTGATTTAATCGAAAAACTGATTTTTCAAAACAAGAAGGTTATTCGATATCCTCTTAATGGGACATGGATTGATATTGGTCAGTATGCGGATTTACAGAAGGCTCAAAATTTAGCAAATCATTTGAAATAATGAAATAAATAATTTCAATCGTTTCATTTATTGATATTTATGAGTTGTCATTTCGCGAAAATTGTTTTATGATTTTGATAAAATATTGACATGTTTGTGGCAGCTCAGTTTTTGAAGGACTTTTTATTCGGTATGAAGCCGTAGTTTTTCTTATAGGAAGGCGTCAAAATTGGACGTTAGCAGCAATAATCTATTGTGATATTTATTGGGCAATATATGAGTTATTCTAAAGTTATTTATATAAGATATATACCACTGACACGAAAAATCTATAATGATTTTTATATGCAGGACATCATGGAAAATGATATTGAAGTGGAATATTGGGACATATCATCTATCTTTTATTCCTCTAAATTAGAACAAGAAGATTCGTCACATTTGGTTAAAACTTTATTTTTTAATAGTTATAAAGAGCTTGCATTTTCACTGTCTTCTTTAAAAGAAAATGAAAAAAATTTATTTATATCTTTGATGACTTTTGAGAAGAAACTTGTTCCATTATTTTCTTTATTGACAAAATATAATTGTTCGGTTGCAGGTTTTGGGCGAAATATGCTTCCTATAGCATATAATAGCCATCCTATTTCTTTCTTAAATAAATTGAAAGGTTTTACCTATTCAAAATTTATGAATTATATAACTAATAGATTAGTAGAGTTTAATATAAAGTTTGGAAGGTTAAAAACTTATGATATTGTCTTCTTGGCAGGTAATGAGGGGTATAAAGCTTTGGGATATATTCCTTTTTCTTCTATACAAAAAATGCATAGTATTCTGATTAATAGTACGGATTATGATATCTATTTAGCTCAAAAGAAAGAAGAAATACTAGTTGATGTTGATTCTGAATATATTCTTTTTTTAGATGAATATTTACCTTTCCATCCAGATTTGTATCTTTTAGGTATGAATACGATATCCTTTGAAAAGTACTATGAACAGTTAAATAAGTATTTTGATAAAGTAGAACTTACATTTGGTAAGCCTATAGTGATAGCTGCACATCCCAAAGCACTAAAATATAAGGAAAAAAATTATTTTAATGGTCGAAAGGTTTATTTTGGAAAAACTTCACAACTCACAAAGAATGCTGATTTTGTTATAGCACATATGTCAACATCTATAAGTTATTCTATTCTTTATGGCAAAAAGCTTCATTTTATCACATCTCAAGATATAAAAAATAAACTTTATGCCTCACATAGCTGTATTGTTAATTTTGCGCACTATTTAGACTGTAATTGTCAATATTTTGATAGAGAAACAGAACCGATAAATGTCGTAAAGTCAATCTCTGAATCTGCTTATACAAGGTATATATATAATTTTTTAACATCAGAAGAAACTAAAAGTATAGAATCCAAAAATACTTTTATGAATTTCATAATGTGTAATAAGTGATATGGATGTTTCTGTAATTATAGTAAATTATAAGACTTGTTCTTTAGTAGAAGCGTGTATTGAGTCTATATTGAAAAACACATTTAGTATCGAATATGAAATTATAGTGATTGATAATGCTTCTAAAGATGGTTCAATAGAGTACTTGAAACCTAAATTTCCAGATGTTATTTTTATACAAAGTGAATTAAATTTAGGTTTTGGAGGTGCAAATAATTTAGGCTTGGAAATAGCAAAAGGAGAATATTATTTCTTTTTGAATTCAGATACTATTGTATTAGAAAACATCTTATTAAATTTGTTGATACAGTATAGAAGATTACAACAGAAAGAAAAAATTGGTGCTTTAGGCGTTTTTTTGTTAGATCGAAATAGTAATATAAATTATACAAATTCTTTTGGATATTTCCCGACTTTGAAATCTTTTTTGAGAGATGCTATTGGTTATTTTTTTAAGTGTTCTAGGAAAGAAGAAACGTTCTATACCAAACAAAATGGATGTATGGATGTAGATTATATTATTGGTGCTGACTTATTTGTATCTCGGAAAGTTATAGAAGATATAGGTGCTTTCGATACTAATTTCTTTATGTATTGGGAAGAAGTTGATCTACAAAAAAGAATGAGTAATAGTGGATATAAAAGAAAAATTCTTTCTACTGGAAAACTTATTCATTTGGAGGGGATGTCTACGCAAAAAAAAGTCGGTTTATTTAGAAAAAAAATGTATCACACTAGTTTGTGCTATTATTTTACTAAACATCGCCCTTTTATTGAAACTCTAATTTTGAAAATTCTCTTTTTATGTTTCTCATTGCGTCTTTTAACTAAAGAGAAAAATGAGGAATTGAGTAAATATTGGAGAAGTATTTTAAATAATAAGTTACAATAATGCTATTTATATTCCTTTGGTAATAGATTGTTTGTATTTTAAGTAATAAGATTTAATTGGATTGTGGCAATAACTTATCGTAAAAATTATTTGTTAATTTATCTTTGGCAGTCATTGTCTATATTATTAGGATTTCTATCTTTATTTGTAGTAGTACCATATCTGTCTTCAGATAAAATATTATTTGGTATATATAGTGTCTGTACATCTTTGACGATTTTCTTTTCCTATGCTGATTTAGGTTTTGTATCAGCTGGAGTAAAATATGCAGCTGAATATTTTATTCAGGGGAATAAGGAGAAAGAAGTGAAAATGATAGGTTTTGTGGCTTTTATGATGATGGTTATGTTTTTAATCGTATCATTAATCATAATTGTATGTGCTGTGTATCCCAAACTCTTGATTCCAGAATTACAAACAAAAAGTACGCATTTTTTTTTGGCTCGATGGTTATTAGTAACATTAGCTCTGTCTTGTCCTATTATTATTGGACAGAGGGTACTTAACATGATATTTACTATTAGAGTCGAAGATTATAAATTTCAACGGGTATCTATATTAGGTAGTTTGCTAAAGATCCTTTCTGTATTTTACTTTTTTAGAGAAGGATCTTATCAGTTACTGGAGTATTATGTTTTTTCTCAGGCGATAAATTTTCTGATTGTTATTATTGCACTCTTATATATCCGTAAGTATGGATATAAATCAGGTAAATTATTTGCAGCAATTCGTTTTGATAGACAGATTTTTGATAGAGTAAAAACACTTAGTGGTACTTCGTTGGTTATGGTGATAACAATGATTTTTTATTATGAATTGGATCAGATAGTAATAGCTAATTTTATTGGAATAGAGTTGGTGGCTGTTTACGCTATAGCTTTGTCTGTAATGTCATTTGTTCGTACTTTTATGTCGTTACTTTATTCGCCATATTCTTCAAGATATAATCACTATCATGGCTCAGGTGACATTGCTGGTTTACAGCAATTTGTAAAGAAAATTATTATGCAGTTATCACCTATAGTATGTTGTCCTATCATTATACTTTCTTGTTTGGCGATTCCATTTGTAGAAAGTTGGGTAGGTGATGCATATATGCTATCAGCATTTTTAATTTCAATAATGGTTATAAGTTTTATTCCTAATTTGATAAGTACTCCGATTTCTGCTTATTTTATAGCTAAAGAAGAGAATCTACGTCTTATCAAACTGAATGTAATGAATGTACTTATTTATTGGATAGGTATTATAGCCACAATACACTGGGTAGGTATTTATTCTTTTGCTATTTTTAAGTCCATAGCTCCTATTTTGGTAGCCATTGGATATTGGATTATGGCTAAGAATGATTTTAATGAGTCTGGGGGATTTTTTATTTCATTTATAGGATTATTAAAAACGCTCTTATTTCCTACTATAGTGGCATTGGTGGGATGTAAGATTGTTGAAAACTTTATGATTTATGAACATTCGAAATTGGCTTTATTTAATAATCTATTCATTATGAGCTGCTGCTTAGTTTTTTCTTTATTAGCTGCTTTACTAGTTAATAAGCAGATGCGTAATACAGTATGTAGTCTTATAAAAAGGTAGAAATCTGAATATTCTAAATTTTATAATATGAAAGTTGTAATCTTAGCCGGAGGTTTCGGTACGCGAATTTCTGAAGAATCAGTGTATAAACCCAAACCAATGATAGAAATTGGTGGAATGCCTATATTATGGCATCTTATGAAAGTGTATGCACACTATGGTTTAAATGAGTTTGTTATTTGTGCCGGATACAAACAACATGTCATAAAAGAATGGTTCTCGGATTATTTTCTACATACATCCGATATTACTTTCGACTTTACCAATGGCAATGAAGTAATTGTTCACCACAAACATATTGAACCATGGAAGGTAACGGTGATAGATACCGGATTGGAAACCATGACCGGAGGGCGAATCAAACGCATAAGAAATTATATAGGCGAAAAACCATTTATGCTGAATTATGGTGATGCGGTGGGTGATGTGAATATAGCGGACTTACTAGAGTATCACCGGAAACATGGAAAATTGGCTACTGTATCTGTCTATAATTTTGGTCAAAATAAGGGTGTACTTGATATAAGAGAGGGCACAGTGAGGGCTTTTCGTGAGAAATCAGACTTGGATGGAAACTTAATCAATATCGGCTTTTTTGTATTACAACCCCAAGTGTTTGACTATATCGACGGTGATACCACGGTGTTTGAGCAAGAACCGTTGAAGAAGTTGGTAGCGGAATCGCAACTGAAGGCTTTTGTTCATCATGGCTTTTGGCAATGTATGGATACGATGCGCGAAAAACAACATTTGGAGCAATTGTGGAATATAGGAAGTGCTCCTTGGAAAATTTGGTAATATATTAAAATAAATAAGTATGGCATTTAACAATGTTTATAACGAGAAAAAAGTACTGGTAACAGGTAATACTGGTTTTAAAGGGAGTTGGCTTTCTGCTTGGCTGCTAATGTTGGGTGCAGATGTTTACGGCTACTCCAATGACATTCCTACTTCACCCTCTATGTATGAGACCATAGGCTTGCCCGATAAAATACATCATCGTTTTGGGGATATTCGTAATCGTGAAGATATGGATGCATATATTCAGGAAGTGAAGCCCGATTTCATCTTTCATTTGGCTGCACAAGCCATTGTGTCCACTTCGTATGAAAATCCTTTTGATACTATTACTACTAATGTGATAGGAACAGCTTCGGTACTTGAAGGTATGCGTAATATTACTTGGAATTGTACTTGTGTGCTTATTACTAGTGATAAAGCATATGATAATGTAGAATGGATTTGGGGTTATCGTGAAACTGATGCTGTTGGTGGAAAAGATGTTTATTCGGGCTCGAAAGGAGGAGCCGAACTTACCATCAAGTGCTATTGGAAATCGTTTATTCAAAATATGCCTCATATCAAACTGGGTGTGGCGCGTGCCGGAAATGTGATTGGTGGAGGCGATTGGGCCAAAGATCGGATAATTGTGGATTGCGTGAAAGCGTTTTCGGCAAAAAAAGTAGTGGAAATCAGATGTCCTAAAGCTACCCGCCCTTGGCAACATGTTCTTGAACCATTGAGCGGTTATCTTAATTTGGGGCAATATCTTCATGAAGAACAAGTGAAGAATGGTGAACCTTTCAACTTCGGTCCCCGTGCCGAACAAACTAAGACTGTGTTTGAATTGGTTCAGGATTTGGCGGAACTTTGGGGATTGTACCGTGACGATGCCGCCAAACTTACGGGAAATGTCCCGTTTAAAGAAGCTACTTTACTGAAACTGAACTGTGACAAAGCCTTGGCATATCTCAATTGGCACTCTACGTTGCATTATGAAGAATGTGTGAGATACATTGCAGATTGGTATAAGGCTTATTATGTCCAAAAGAATGTGGATATGTATCAGTTGACTGTCGGTCAGATAGAGGCATATATGAAAAGTGCTGAAAACCAAAAAATAGGCTGGGCATTATGATAGAAGGTGTAAAGCTTTATCCTCTAAAGCGGATAGTAGTGCCAAAAGGGGATATTTTTCATGCTCTTAAATCAACTGATGAAGGGTATGCTGGATTTGGAGAAGTTTATTTTTCGCAGATAGAAGAGGGTGAAGTGAAAGGTTGGAAACGTCACAATCAGATGGTTCTGAATATTGTAGTTCCTGTAGGTACTATAAAGTTTGTTATATATGACGATCGTGAAGGGAGTGTAACTAATGGTGAATTTGAAGAGGTGATACTTTCTTCAGATGATAATTATCAACGTATGACGATAGTACCTGGTTTATGGATGGCTTTCCAAGGAATGGGGAAGGGTATTTCCATGCTAATGGATGTTATACCGGAACCTCACAATCCAGATGAGGCTGATAAAAAGGATTTATCGGAAATTATTTATCATTTTTAAGGGATGAAAATTGCATTGACTGGCGTTACTGGGTTTATAGGACAAAATTTAATGCCAATGCTGATTCGTGAATGTCCTGATGTAGAAATATTGACACTGAATGTTGATGTGGCAGAGGCAGAGAAGCTTTATCCTGTCGCAGAATATTCTCGATGTAAGCATGTTCATACAACAAATTTGGAACAATTGATAGTTTTTAATCCGGAACTTACCATACATTTGGCTACTGTGACTACAGCTCGTAATGATACAGAAATTATCAAGCCTATGATAACAGCAAATATAGAATTTGGTGTACTGTTACTTGATGCCTTGACAAAATGTGATCATATGAAATTATTTGTTAATGCAGGTTCGTTTGCTGAATATCGTTTAGGACCAGGATTATTTGAGAGTGCCTATCTTTATACTGCTTCAAAGACGGCATTTCGTGCGTTTGTAGATTATTATTCCAAATTAGCTGGCTTTCGTTATATAACGGCCGTACCATACTCTGTATATGGGGGTAAAATGACAGTTAAGCGTATTATGGACTATATTTACGAATCAATGGATAGTGATATACCTATAGCAATGACAGCTGGTGAGCAGGTACTTGATTTTATTCATGTAGATGATGTAGCTGGTTTTTTCACTTATGTGGTAAAGAATGTTTCTTTGTTCTGTATGTTGGAAAGAAATGGAGAGGAATTTCATCTTGGTACAGGAAGAGGGACTACAATTAAAGAGGTGGCAAGTCTTATGGAAACTCTTTTTGGGAATAAATGCAATATAAATTGGGGAGGAAGAAAATATAGAGATAGAGATATAATGTATGCGGTTGCTCCTATAGCAAAGAACTTAACATTAATTGGCTGGAAAGCTAATATTAGTTTGAGGGATGGTATTGGTCTAATGAAAAGTAATTTAATTAAAAATAAATAAGTTTCCATTGAGGGTGTTTATATATAGATATTTCATTTGTAAAATATATTTAATTTATAAGCCTTTGCCAATTTAAATTTATATATAATTTTTATTATTAATATGTATAAAATGAATAATGAAAAGTGAGTTCCCTTTTTTTACAATTGTGATTCCTACATATAATCATGGACATTTCATAAGAAAGTGTTTAGAGAGTGTACTAAATCAAACATATACGCGTTGGGAAATAATTGTTGTCAATAATTACTCAGAAGATAATACTGTTGAAGTGGTTAAGTCGTTTTCTGATAGTAGAATACGATTGGTTAACTTTTCGAATGAAGGAATTATAGCAGCTTCGAGAAATAAAGGGATTGAATTAGCTAATGGAGATTGGATATGTTTTTTGGACTCAGATGACTTATTTTATTCAAATAAGTTAGAAGAGTTGCTCGGAAGTGTTATGACTTCTGATGTTATATATCATGACTTAGATATGTATAGTGATAGTAAATTAATGTGGAAAAAGAAAGTTAAAGGTCGGGAGTTGAAAGGAAATATAGAAAAAGACTTGATAATTAATGGAAATGCTTTACCCTGTTCTAGTGTTGCTGTAAGAAAAAATATTTTAAATGCTGTTTCTGGTTTTTCAGAGGATCAAAATCTTTTTGCAGTAGAAGACTCTGATTGTTGGATTCGTATTGCAAGGATTACATCTCGATTTAAGTATATTAATAAAGGGTTGGGAAAATATTGGATAGGTAATAATACTTCGGTTTCTGTAAAGCAAATAAATAGAGAACAGAAACTGTTTAATGCTCATTGTTATATATTGAGTGAAATCGAAAAAGAAAAGGCTCAGAAAAATATGTTTTATAGACAAGCTAGGATATTTCATAAATTGAAAAAGTACAGACAAGCAATGAGGAAATACCAGGATTCAATGTCGAACTTAACGTCATTACGTAGTATTATCATGTATTGTGTTTCTATGTTACACATTAAAGTTTGATTAATGAAACGCCAATTTTCTATAATAATAATATTTTTTCTTGTTTTCCATTTTTTACTTCCTTGTTTATATTTCTTAATTTTTGGCTTTGTTAATTTATATTCGGATGTACAGGGATATGTTGGTTGTTTAATAAATATAATATCGTTGTTGGGTACACTTTTTGTTATAAAAAAAATGCCGACGATAGATAACGTTCCTTTAAAAGAGTATAATCATTTATCATCCTTTTTTTTGGTATCCTTATTTATTACTTTATATAAATTTTATAGTAGTGGTGGGTATTCAGGTGCTTTAGAGGGAAGTTCTCATGGAACTTTGATTTCTTTTCTTTCTATATTTTTTAATGTTACAGTAAGTTTTTTCTTAGTAATATGTTTACAAAAACGTATAAGGTATGTTTATATTTGGATATGTTTATATGTTTCTGTAATGACTATTGCAGGGAGCCGCTCTGCAGTGTTAGGAGTATTACTTTTATTTTTATATATTCCATTATTTGCTAATTACAAATCAATATATCGTAAACTGAAGAAAATATTATTAGTTTTGACTATCGTATCTCCCATTTTATTTTTTTATGCTACCTCTGTTCGTGGTGAGATTGATACCGAGTTACTTAGTAAAATTATTATTGGTAGAATATCTTTTGTTGAATTATCTATGATTCCGCTTCAGAGTAAGCAAGAGGCGTCGATGGATCAGAAGTTTTTTGAAGAAAAATATTCATTAAATAATCAAATCAAACAAGTTGTAAATACAGTGACTCCAATAGATTTTTTTGAATATGATGTTTCTCCTAATCAGTATTTTAGACAGATCTTTTTGGGGGCATCTGAGCGAACTGTATTAGATTCTTATATGTCTATAAATATGACGTTACCTGTATATTTTGTTATGGAAACAAACTATGTTGTAGGTATTCTTCTGACTATTATTTTTCTGTCTTTTTTATTTTGGATATGGGTTCATTATGCTTCAAACCGATATATCTTTATTGCTGTATTGTTTTCTATGTATGATTTTTTGTATTATTTTGATTGGATTATGATTACTCAAAGTATATTCTCTATTTGTTTAACATTATTGGCCCTTGATGTTTGGGAGAAAGTTTTAAATTCTATTTGTTTTACCTGTCAGAAGTATAAAAAATAATATAATTCTACAACTATAATTTTATTTTCATGGTATTTCATTTCTATTATAATTTGTTGTGTTTAAGATGAGCTACAGTGTATCCTTGGTTATTCCATTATATAATGTTGAAAAATATGTGAGAAAATCATTGGTTTCTGCATTGGAACAGACTTTCAAAAGTATAGAGTATATTTTAGTTGATGATTGTTCAACTGATGGAACAATGCAGATAGTTAAAAGTCTTCTAATGAATCATCCTCGCTTTATGGATGTTAAAATTTTGAGTCATGATATAAATGCAGGATTGTCTGCTGCTAGGAATACAGGACTGCTTCATGCACAAGGAAAATATGTGTTTTTTATGGATTCTGATGATGAAATAACGATAGATTGTATCGAAAAACATTATAATGTTATTGAAGCTTCAGGAGCGGAGTTTACAGTTGCTGATTTACGCTTGGAAGGTACAAAATCTATTCATGTAAGGCCAATATTAGGTGAAGTTGAAAAGATATTACCTATTTTATCATATTTGAAAAGAGAATGGAATACTAGTGCATGTAATAAGTTATACAAGAAAAGATTTCTTACAGAAAATAGATTACTTTTTAAAAATGGTTTATTACACGAAGACATACTTTGGTCGTATGAAGTTGCAAATAAAGCTAAGAAAATCTCTCTAGTTACAAAAGCTACATATATTTATAAAGTTCGTAAGAATTCAATAACTACTAATAAGAATAACTCTCGTAAAATAAATAGTCTTTTATTTATATTAGATACGATTAGCTTGGAATGGAAACAGGGTAGTATATCGTCCAAATATGAAAACGAATATTATCAGTATATTGACTTTTGGTGTTTAAATACAGCTTTACTTTTATTGAATTTTGATGGTAGTTATAGTGAAAGTAGTAAATATTACTCAAGAATAATTGAAATAGCAAAAAGCAAGAAAAGATGTTTTTTTATATTTAGATGCCCTTTCTGGCTGTTTTATTTGTTTGTTACACCTATATACCTGATGTATAAAAGAATCAGATGATTGTTGCCCTTCTATTTTTTCGATTCTAATCTTGATGCTTTATAGTAATGGGACTTACGATAAGTTCCATTCTAGAAGTTATCAAGGACTATATTATTTATCTGTTAATATGATAAAGTAAATCCAACTTTTCTTTAAGAAGAATGGACGAATTACGAAGTATTGAAGAGTTAGAAATAGTTTAAATTACTTCTTATAGTGTTAGATATAAATCTTTTATTATGTTATTGTTGACAGCTACAATTGTTACTTATATGAACAATCCCAGTCAGTTACTAAAAACGATTAATAGTTTCTTGATGACAAAGTTAGATGTTCATTTATACATAGTTGATAATTCTCCTGAAAATGATTTGAAAGGAATAATTTCAGATGATCGGATTACATATATATATATGGGTTCAAATAAAGGTTTCGGAGCAGGGCATAATGTCATATTACGATGTCCTGAAAAGATGGGAAAATATCATTTAATTTTGAATCCTGATATTTATTTTGAAGTCGGAGTTTTAGAATGTTTGTATGATTATATGGAGGCTAATATAGATGTTGGTAATGTCATGCCTCGTGTTATTTATCCTAATGGTGAGTTACAATATCTTTGTAAACTTTTACCTTCTCCACTAGAGTGGGTTGGGAGAATTTTTATTCCCATAAGAAAAATTAAAGATCGAATTAACTATTCTTTTGAGATGCGTTTTACTAATTATAACGAGGAAATGAATGTACCATATTTGTCAGGGTGCTTTATGTTTTTACGTAAATCTGTTATTGAAGATATAGGAGTTTTTGACGAAGGTATTTTTATGTATGGAGAAGATACTGATCTAAATCGTCGTATTTATAAAAAGTATAGAACGATGTATTATCCTATGGTTACTATAATTCATGCTTTTGAAAGAGGTTCTCATAAAAAGTTACATTTATTTTGGATACATGTGAAAGCAGCTATTTATTATTTGAATAAATGGGGATGGATTTTTGATAAAGAAAGACGGGAAATAAACACAAGAACTAAAGAAATTTATAGTAAGAGTTTATAAGATAGTGGGTTGTTTGTTTGAAAAGTTATAATTCTATGAAACTTTTATTTACAGGCTCTTCTGGTTTTTTGGGAAGTAACATATATCCTATTTTGAAGGATATATATGATGTCACAACTATAGGTTTAATGCCTATTGATAATTATACAATAAATATAGCGAAAGATATTCCTATTTTTAATGAAGTATATGATATAGTACTACATGCTGCTGGAAAGGCTCATTCTATTCCTAAAACAGAAAAAGAAAAACAACAGTTTTTCGATGTAAATTTACAGGGAACCAAGAATTTATGTACTGCATTAGAAAAATGTGGTATTCCTAAAGCATTTATTTTTATCAGTACTGTAGCTGTATATGGTTGTGATTGTGGTGAGAATATTATGGAAGAACACCCTTTGAATGGGAATACTCCATATGCATTAAGTAAAATAAAAGCAGAAAGGTATTTACAAAGTTGGTGTGCTATGCATAGTGTGAAATTAAGTATTATCCGTCCTTCTTTAATAGCTGGTCCTAACCCTCCAGGCAATTTGGAAGCAATGATAAATGGAATTCGTAGGGGAAAGTATTTAAGTATTGCCGGAGGAGAAGCCCGTAAGAGTGTACTGATGGTACAGGATATTGCTACATTAATTCCTTTGTTGGCTGAAAAAGGTGGTATTTATAATGTTTGCGATAATCATCACCCTACATTTAGGGAGTTGGAAATAGTTATTTGTAAACAACTGAAAAAGTCTTTACCAAGAGCTATACCATATTGGATGGCTAAGTGTATGGCATTATTAGGGGACGTTCTTGGGAAAAAGGCTCCAATCAATTCTTCTAAATTGAAAAAAATAACAGAAACCTTGACTTTTAGTAATGAAAAGGCTATACGAGAATTAGGCTGGAAACCGACAAATGTATTGGAAAACTTTAGGATAGAATAACCACTTGATGTTTGTCTATCAAAGAAATGACGAAATGATATATTTAATTATTTTAGTTCTGCTATTAATAGCAGAACTTTTTTATTTTAGAGTAGCTGATAACTATAATATCATTGACAAGCCCAACCTTAGAAGTTCTCATACGAGTATCACCCTTCGGGGTGGCGGCATCATCTTCTTGGCGAGTGTATGGATTTGGGCGGTTTTCTTTGGACTGGCTTATCCTTGGTTTTTGACAGGTTTGACAGCCATCGCGGGTATCAGTTTTATAGATGACATCCATAGTGTGTCAAACCGGATTAGATTGGCGGTACAGTTTGTTGCCATGTTGCTGATGTTTCAAGATTTTGGCATTCTAACTCCGGAGAGTTGGTGGATGATTGTGGTTGCGTTGATTCTATGCGTGGGCATCATCAATGCGTACAACTTTATGGATGGCATCAATGGTATCACAGGAGGATATAGTTTGGCAGTATTTCTTCCATTAATCTACTTAAATTCAAAGTTATGTTTTGTGGAGAACAGCTTTTTGATAGTGGTATTGATAGGTGTGCTGGTTTTTAATTTCTTTAATTTCCGTAAGAAAGCGAAGTGCTTTGCCGGTGATGTAGGTAGTGTGGGGATTGCATTTATTATCTTGTTTGCTTTGGGCAAGTTGATTTTACTGACGGGAGACTTTACTTATATCCTGTTGTTGGCTGTTTATGGAGTGGATAGTGTGCTGACTATTGTACATCGCATGATGTTGCATGAGAATATCGGTGAGGCTCATCGTAAGCACGTTTACCAGTTGATGGCAAATGAGTTGAAGATACCGCATATGGTGGTTTCTATCATTTATATGTGTTTGCAGTTGATGGTTTCGTTCGGACTGATTTTGTGGTCCGTCAATCATTGGATTTATCTGATGATGGTGTTGCTGATACTGTGCTTGGTATATGTGTGGTTTAAAAAGAAGTATTATCATTTGCATGAGGAGTATTTGCTTAGACAGGTAAAGGGGTAATCTATAGGCGAATCCATTCCGCAGATTATGACAGTAATTATTGGTTGAATACGGTATTGCTAGCTGAAGACCTGCATGTGGCAGGTGAGGAACGTGCTTATGATGAGAAGGTGCAGGGTGCTGTCGGTGGCGCTGCGGGTGTGACGCATGAGGCTTCTTCGACACATACGGGTTGTGAGCCCAATCTCAATGTGGAAGCCATGCGTGTGTGGCTTGATATGGCGGGTATTGAGAGCCGTCCGCTTTGGAAGCCTATGCATAAACAGCCTGTGTATAAGGATAATCCTGCCTATACAAATGGTGTTAGTGAACGCTTGTTCAAGCAAGGCTTATGTTTGCCAAGTGGACCGATGGTGACTGAAGATGATGTACGGTATATTGTGTCGAAGATGAAAGAGGGAATAGTTGGCTGAATGTAATAATGTATTTATGAAAGATAGCCGAAATTGTCCTTGAGGGATGATTCCGGCTATTTTTGTATGCAGAAGCATGTAGAATGGCTATAATCTCAGGTTGCTAATCATTGAGTTTGTATTTATAATACAAACTTAACCGCTGCCCAACGGTTCTTTTCCTGATGATGCACAAATCGTAGTCCGTTACGTTCAGCTTCCATTTGTATCACGGGAATGTCATCTACATAAAAGCCACTCATATATAGTTGTGATCCGGGACGCATACAACGTACATATTGCTTCATGTCGTTCAGTAAGATATTGCGGTTGATATTGGCGATGACTACATCAAAAGGTCCTTTGCCTTCCAGTGTGGAGGCATCTCCCTGAAAAACGGAAATAAGATCTACATCATTTAATTCTATATTCTCAAGTGAATTGCGTACACACCATTCGTCTATGTCTATAGCGGTGCAGGGAGCAGCGCCACGCATACGCGCCAGTATGGCAAGAATGGATGTTCCACAACCCATATCGAGTAAGGACTTGCCTTGCAGGTCGTTGTCCAACAGTTCGCCGATGATGAGGCTGGTGGTTTCGTGGTGTCCTGTGCCGAATGCCATTTGAGGGTTGATGACGATGTCATATTCAGCCTGCGGGACATCATGATGAAATGTACTGTGGATGACACAACGGTCGCCAATGATGATGGGCTGGAAGAAATTCTTTTCCCATTCCTCGTTCCAGTCTTTGTCTTCGGCTTCCTGATAAGTATATTTCACTTGCGTATCGGGCAGGGGAAAATCGGCGAGGGCTTCTTTGAGAGACTCCTCATTGTATAAATCCTTTTGGATGTATGCAGCGATACCGTCGGCCTGCTCTACAAAACTTTCGAAACCTACTTCGCCTAATACCGCTGATAAAACGTCGTTGGCCGTTTCGGTGCAGGGAGTGGTATGGAATATAAATTCTAAATATTTCATCGTATATTTGTTTTGAGTACAAAGATAAGATGCATTTAGGGAAATCCCTATAAATCTTTGGGGAAAATCTTCTGTACAGGGCAAATCCCGGCATTATCTTTGTGACGTGAGAAAGTATAGAATTGTAAACCCATAAACCAAACGAATATGAAAAAGATTGTTTTTTTATCGCTTTTTGCATTGTGTCTTCCGTGGACACTCTCCGCTCAAAGTGTAGATGACGACCTTTACTACGTGCCTTCAAAGAAGAAAGAGGAAAAGGCGGAGAAGAAAAAAACTCCGGCAACAGATGCTGTTGTAGTAAAGACGAATGCGCCGACTACGGTTTATGCGTCGCCGGGCAATACGACTATTGTAGTGAAAGACCGTAAAGGAAATATCCGTGATGTGGATGAGTACAACCGTCGATATGACTCCAAGGACTATGAGTTTTCGCAAGAGAATGATACGCTCTATGTGGACGAAAAAGAATATGATGGTCTGGACGGGGAATGGGTGAATGGCTTTGACGGTTCGGAAGATGATTATGAATATGCCACGCGCATTATCCGCTTCCGCAATCCTCGCTATGCCATCAGCATCAGCAGCCCGCTTTATTGGGATGTGGTCTATGGCTTGAACTCATGGGATTGGAACGTATATACGGATGGATTGTACGCTTATGCATTCCCTACATTTTCCAACCGCTTATGGTGGGATTGGCGTTATAATTCTTATGGATGGGGCGGCTATCCTTATTATGGTTGGGGTTGGAACAGTTGGTATGGTCCGAGTTGGGGCTTTGGCTGGAGTGTAGGTTGGGGCGGCTGGTATGGCGGCTGGTGGGGACATCACCATCATTATCATCCCGGATATTATCCCGGTGGCGGACATTGGGGTGGAGGATATTGGCCTCGCAACACGTACACTTATCGCCGTTCTTCGGGAACAAGCAGTTATAGGAGTCCCTCTTCTTCGGTTCGCAGGTCAGGTTCAAGTGTTACCCGTGGCGGTTCAACTTCTTCAGTTCGTTCTTCGGGAACTTCATCTTATAGAAGAAGCGGACAAAACGGTACAACAACCAGACGTGTAGTGGGTACGCGTTCATCGGGAACTCGTAGTGGGGTAACTACCCGTACGGATGCTTCTTCTACAAGACGCAGCACGTATACCCGTCCAAGCAGTACGCGTGTAGGTTCGTCTACCTCAACAAACGGATCGCGCAGAAACAGTAGTGTAAATGCTACAGGCGCAAGACGCTCAACTACAGGAAGCTCCTCCACATATAATCGTGGAAGTTCTACATCGCCAACTCGCAGTTATTCCACCGAAAGCGGTAGCCGCCGTTCTTATACGCCTGTACAAGGTAATTCTTCTACCCGTAGTTATTCTTCGGGTGGCAGTAGCAGTTCACGCAGCTATTCCAGCGGTGGTGGCGGTGGTTCTACCCGTTCGTCCGGCGGTGGCGGCGGTTCCTCAAGAAGAAGGTAGGTATAGTATTAAATAGAAAAAGATTAGTAGGATATGAAGAAAATAATAACTTTAGCTACATTGGGGCTGCTGGCGGCAGCAGTTCCAATGAGTGCACAGACTGTGTACGATGCTGCCAAGATAACAAATAAAGATTTAAACGGTACGGCACGCTTTGTAGGTATGGGCGGTGCTATGGGAGCGCTGGGCGGTGATATTTCTACCATCGGCACGAATCCGGCAGGTATAGGTATTTATCGCAGTAATGATGCGATGGTGTCGTTCGGCCTGTCTGCATATGGTACGGAGAGTAACTATATGGGATATAAGATGAATTCTGATAAAACGAGGGCTTCATTTGATAATGTAGGTTTTGTACTCTCTTCAAAGATAGGTAATGCTACGGCTCTGCGTTATGTGAATTTCGGTTTTAATTACCATAAGGCAAAATCTTTTTATAAGAATATGTCAATGAGCGGTAATTTGGGAGATTATACGCAGACGGATTATATGGCTGCGCAGGCCGGAGGTATAAGGGATTGGTCGGGTGATATCTATACCGATCCTGAAGTGGGGTGGTTGTCTGCATTGGGATATGACAGTTATCTGATAACCGATCTTATCGCACACGATGGTCAGGGCAGTGTTCCTTCCGGCTATGTTCCTTATATAGTAAATGGCACTCAAGTGAAGAATCTGGATGGTAATTTGGTGTATCGCACTCCCGAAGAATATGGAGGTATGTTTTGGGGAGGAAATGGTAATTTCAGGTCGGAAGAGCGTGGAGGCATCGATCAGTATGATTTCAACATTTCATTCAATATCAACGACCGGGTATATTTGGGAATGACTATAGGAGCCTATGCCATAGATTATAGTAAATATACTTTTTATGATGAGGATTACGGAAATGGTCAGGGGTATAACTTGCAGAGTTGGAATAAGATACATGGGTCCGGATTTGATGTGAAATTTGGAGCCATTGTACGTCCTTTTGAGTATTCTCCTTTGAGAATCGGCTTGGCTATCCATACGCCTACTTACTATAATCTGGACTATAAGACAAATGCCCGCTTGGAGTCGGATGTGCTGAATGATTTGGATATAACCAATGAATCGGGCATTGGGAGCGGTGTAATCGGTCAATACAATGTAGATACTTACGACATTATGAAAGGGGACATGGTACGCCAGTTCCGGCTTCAGACGCCATGGACTTATAATGTGAGTTTAGGATATACTATCGGTACTGCCTTGGCATTGGGTGCAGAGTATGAATATCAGGACTACTCTTCTATGAAGTTTAAAGATCAGGAAGGTTACTCTGAAACTTTTGAATATGAAAACAGTACTACTCCTATGATGAAGGGGGGGAGCACCATTCGCTTGGGAGCGGAATATAAGGTGATACCTCAGTTTGCTTTGCGTGCAGGATATAATTATACGTCTGCTATCTTTAATAATGATGCCTATAAAGATTTGCCTTATAATTCTATCCAGACCGATACGGACTTTGCCAATACGAAAGCATTGAGCAATTATACGTTAGGTATCGGTTATCGCGGTTCCATGTTCTATGCGGATTTGGCTTATAAGTTCTCTTCTTACAAGGAGGATTTCCATCCGTTCATTAATGCTTATATGGATGGAGACCAGTTAGTGATTGGTTCTCCCGAAGCTACGAAAGTTAAGAATACCCGTAGCCAAGTGTTGCTGACACTGGGGTTACGCTTCTAATTCTCTTTCGGGGAATAAAAAAGGGCTTGCAAAAATCAGCAAGCCCTTTTTTAATGTCTATATCTTGTTTCAGATTACTTCTTGAAGTAACGGTTGTACAAACCTTCGAAACCTTTACCATGACGAGCTTCGTCTTTAGCCATTTCGTGAACTGTATCATGGATAGCATCCAAGTTCAATGCTTTTGCACGAGTAGCGATACGCTTCTTGTCTTCGCAAGCACCTGATTCAGCGTTCATTCTCTTTTCGAGGTTAGTTTTGGTATCCCATACGCAGTCACCCAGCAATTCTGCAAACTTAGAAGCATGTTCTGCTTCTTCCCATGCATAACGCTTGAAAGCTTCAGCTACTTCAGGATAACCTTCACGGTCTGCCTGGCGGCTCATTGCAAGATACATACCTACTTCTGTACATTCACCCATAAAGTGATTGTTCAGGTCTTTAATCATTTCGTCGTCACATCCTTTAGCTACGCCGATAACGTGTTCATCAGCAAAAACCAACGGACCACCTGCCTGTGCTTCTTCTACTTCAACGAACTTGCTTGCAGGAGCTTTACACAAAGGACATTTCTCAGGAGCTGCGTCTCCTTCATATACGTAACCGCAGACAGTACATCTAAATTTTTTCATTTTACTTCAGATTTTAATTGTTGAATTAGTTATTCGTTATTTTAGTTAAATGTTCATTTTCTAAACAGTCTTTACAAATACCCTTATAATAGTAGTGGATTTCTTGTACTTCGTGTCCGTTCATATCCATATCTTCTACTTGCTTGATGTTGGCCTTGCATTCCAAATCATATATTCTTCCGCAACGTTTGCATAAGAAATGGGCGTGAGGAGTAGTATCCGCATCATAGCAGGTGTTCCGCTCGTCTATTGTCAATATCTGTGCAGCACCCTGTTCACTGAATAACTTCAGAGTGTTGTAAACAGTTGTTTTGGACAATGTGGGAATGGAAGGAGAAAGCGCAGTATAGATTTCATCCACTGTGGGATGTGTCCTATGCTCCACCAAATAGTTCATAATGGCTATGCGCTGTACTGACGGTTTAATATTATGATTTTGCAATCGCTTTATTACATCCATATCATCTGTAATTCAAACTTGTAACAATTACATTTTTAATTCTCTTGCAAAGATAGATACTTCTTTGATTTATCCAAAAGATTTTCGGATTTTTTTTTATATCGTTTATTAAAGACGTATTTTTGTACCCTAATTTAATCAGATTCTTATGAATTACGGATATGTCAAAGTAGCGGCGGCTGTACCCCGTGTTAAGGTAGCGGATTGCAAGTTCAATGCCGGACAAATTGAAAAAGAGATAATCATTGCCGACGGAAAAGGCGTGCAGATTATAGCCTTTCCTGAGTTGTGCATCACAGGATATACATGCGGAGACCTTTTTGCCCAACAGCTTCTGCTTGAAGAGGCTGAGATGGGGCTTATACAGATTCTGAACAATACGCGCCAGATGGATATTATATCTATTCTTGGTATGCCCGTACCTCTGAACGGCGTCTTGCTGAATACTGCGGTAATCATACAGAAAGGTAAAATATTGGGTGTCGTTCCTAAAACATATCTTCCCAATTATAAGGAGTTTTACGAGAAGCGTTGGTTTACTTCCGCTTGCGAAATATCGGATACGACTGCCCGTTTATGCGGCCAGGTAGTACCTATGGGGCGGAACTTGCTTTTTGAGACTGCGGATACAACTTTCGGCATCGAAATTTGTGAAGATTTATGGGCTCCCATTCCGCCGAGTTCTTCTTTGGCACTGCAGGGGGCGGAAATTCTATTCAATCTCTCGGCAGACAATGAAGGGATAGGCAAGCACGCTTATCTGCGTTCGCTTATCAGCCAACAGTCTGCCCGTTGCATTGCGGGATATGTGTTCAGTTCTTGCGGCTTTGGTGAGTCTACTACAGATGTAGTTTTTGCCGGTAACGGATTGATTTATGAGAATGGTACGTTGTTGGCAGGCAGTGAACGTTTCTCTTTTGAAGAGCAAGTGGTAATTAGTGAGATTGATGTGGAGCATATACGTACGGAACGCCGGGTGAATACGACATTTGCGGCTTGCCGCGCTAATTGTGCACCGGAAGCGCCTGTGCGTATTTCTACGGAATATGTCAATTCCAAGGACTTGAACCTGACACGTAGTTTTGATCCCCATCCGTTTGTGCCTCAAGGAACTGTCCTTGATGAGCGTTGTGAGGAAATATTCTCCATACAGGTGTCCGGATTAGCGCAGCGCTTGGTGCATACCAACGCCAAGAGTGCAGTGGTGGGCATATCCGGCGGACTGGACTCTACGCTGGCATTATTGGTTTGTGTGAAAACCTTTGATAAGCTGGGGTGGGATCGTAAGGGCATTATCGGAGTGACTATGCCCGGATTCGGTACTACCGACCGCACACATACCAATGCTGTCGACTTGATGGCATCATTGGGGGTGACAATGCGTGAAGTTAGCATAAAGGATGCCTGTATACAGCACTTTAAGGATATAGACCATGATATAAATGTACACGATGTAGTATACGAGAATTCGCAGGCACGTGAGCGTACGCAGATATTAATGGATATTGCCAACCAGACTTGGGGAATGGTGATTGGTACGGGTGACCTTTCGGAGCTTGCTTTGGGGTGGGCTACGTATAACGGTGACCATATGTCTATGTACGGTGTAAACGGAAGTATTCCTAAAACTTTGGTGAAGCATTTGGTAAAGTGGGTTGCGGAGAATGATATGGATGAAACGTCGCGGGCTACATTGCTGGATATCGTAGATACTCCTATCAGCCCGGAACTTATACCGGCAGACGAAAATGGAAACATCATGCAGATAACAGAAGACCTTGTAGGTCCGTATGAGCTGCACGACTTTTTCCTGTATTATTTCCTTCGCTGCGGTTTCCGCCCTTCTAAGATTTTCTTCCTTGCCGCACGTACTTTCAAAGATGTTTATGATGAGGAAACCATAAAGAAGTGGTTGCAGATTTTCTGCCGTCGTTTCTTTAATCAGCAGTTCAAGCGTTCTTGCCTGCCGGACGGTCCTAAAGTGGGAAGTATCTCCATCAGCCCGCGCGGAGATTGGAGAATGCCGAGTGATGCCTCTTCGGAGATGTGGCTGAGGGAAGTGGAATAGTACTTTTTATATATCCTTTTGTACTCTTTCCCATTCTTGAATTTTTCCAACCAAGTATTCAGGCTGTCCAAGAGCTCAGGAGACTGTTTGCTTACGCCCCATGAGTAGAATTGGGTAAAGCTGATAGCGGTACTTATATCTATTTGTGGCAGGCTGTCGGCGGCGGTGCGGGCAATGCTTTCATCACATACGGCATAATCAATGTCTCCATGTGCTACGAGCGCAATAAGCTGCTCGGAGCCATATTTCTCTATTTCATTAATATATATGGTATCACCGATTTCATTTCCTAAATTGCGGATGCGCAGAATGGAGGGAGAACCTTTTACTACATTCAGGGTTTTTCCCGCTAAATCGAGTTGGTTTTTGATGAACAGGGAATCATCGGGAGAATCCGTTTTGCGCTGAACCAGTACTTGCCTGTTCAAGATAATAGGAGAGGTAAGCAGCAAGGAATCTTTGAGTTCACTGGTTACTAAAATGCCGTAGGCTATTACATCATACTTGCCTTCCGCCAAGCCCTCCAAACGTTCGTTAAAGCTCATTTCGGGAGTGATGGCAACCTTCAACCCGTGATCGCGGGCAAAAGCTTCTATCAGTTCATAATGGAAGCCGGACAACGTATCTCCGTCTACGTAAAAACTAATGGAATTGTATTCTGTAGCCGCACGTAGCGTGCCGTCTGCTATAATATCAGCATAATCGCGAGGATGCCCTTTGCGGATTTCCCTCTTGGGCAATATGAATGTGGCGACGAGCGCAGCTATTGCTCCTAAGATGATATACTTCAATACTTTGGTCTTTTTCATATGGAGGACGGGATTAGTCGTAGAAGTTCCATGAAATGCCTATCTTGAACAAACGCGGGTTGATAGGATAATGCGGTACAAGGAAATAATTGCCTTGTCCCATTCCTGCATTGACGTGGTACATCATAGCAAAAATACGGGTTCGCTTCAAGTGCAGGTTAGCATATACGTTCACAATCGGATAACCGCCGATTTCCACTTGGTCATCAGATGCCTGAAGATGGAATTGCTGGATAGCGGGGGTATAAGCGGGCGCATTATATTTAGTGAAATAGCGTACATCGGCTCCAATTTGTACGGTCAGTACTTTCTTGGCTATTTTGGCAAGCAGATACAGGTTGTGGTATAGTGAGAGTTGCGGCAGGGGCAATACGGTTTCGTTGCTCGACTTCTGCCAAGTCACCTCGTTGTCCAGATGCAGGATGCCTAAACGGAAATCTTGTTTCAAGGTAGCGGAAAGCACTTGTATATTACCGCTTTCTTGTGCAGGCATTGCGCTCTGATTGAAATAAGTATAATTCTTGATATTCTCTACACCGGCACGCAGGTTTGTTTTCCATCGATTGATGTTCAGTTCGCCTTCCACGCGCGTACGGAACTCCTTATCCATATTGTCATGGTCCCAGTAATAATGATTGGAATGGTAATGACGCATATAGAAAGAGGGCAGTGTATTGCTCACGTAACCTCTTGCGTAGAAATTTACGGTGTCTTTCCAAAGACGGAAATTCAAATCCAAATCTGCATTAACACGGAACTGTCCGAGCGCTTTGTCCATGATACCGACTTCACCGTTTACGTTATAGTGCAATGTCTTTCCCTGACGTTTGGCTATTTCACCGCCAACGAAAATTTCTTGTTCGTCAAAGTTGGTGTGCGACAAGGTATCCATTAACTCATAACGGCTGAATTTGTGCGATATGTAGGCTGTCAATCCGGCTTTCGCATATTTATTGAAGCCTTCGAGCAGGGCAATTCCGAACACATTCTTTACACTGAAAGCTGTTGTAGAATCCCGGCTACCGACTTCATTGAAGTAGGTGTTGAGGTATTGTCCTTCCGTCTCTTGCGCAGATGTGAATTGGTGGCGCGTACGCTCTACTTTTATGGTATGGATGAAGCTGGTGACAGGAACAAATTCTTCTGTTATGATTGTGTCTTTGGGCATAGGCACACTGTCACTGTCTGCCGTTATCCGGGGAGATTTTGCATCTTCTATGGCGGTTGTCTCTCGTGTAAATCCCAGCCGGTAACGCTGTGTGGCATATACGTAAAAATCTTTGTTGCGGTTGGCTGTCTGTTCCAATTTTACGGGGATGGTGGTGGACTCGTATTCCTTTTTCCCTTCCGACATATCTTCCGGACGAGTAATGTAACGGTCGTCCTGAATACCGCCGTTTTCGTTCATCTTCATGATAAAATTGTTGTACACGGCCTGCATCTGATATTTGTTGCCGATATAACTGGCGAACACACCGGCGTTGAAATGCGAGGTGGATTGGTTTTGGTAATATCCCCGTCCGTACAGATAGTCTATGTTGAAACCAAATGCCAGTCGTTTGTTGGCATTGACTGAGAAGTAAGATTTGAAACGCTCCTCACCGTTGACTTTATTTCCCGCCTTATAGTATGTCAGATTAGTGAAAGGAATATTGCTGTTAGTAAACTTCACCTCATCGGGGCGGACAAAGAAACTGGAAAAGGGCTGCATGAAGATTGTCGGTTCGGCATCCCTGCGTTCGAAAAAGAGACGTGACATACGGGGGGAACCCAAATTGCCCAAATAGTTATAGTGTCCGTACATACCTTCCACGAGGTTAGTGTTCTGGAAGTTGAGGTTAGCGGTATCGGCGGGGATGATGGTGCGGTTACCCAATGTTTCACTCAGACGCCACATATAAAGTTTTGGGGGGAGACTTTGGATTTCCGTATTGGTACTGTCTTCCAGATTATCCGGAAGCGTGTTGGGGTCTACTTGGTTACCGAACTGGTCGCGGCCCGTTGTAGGATCCATACGGTTGAAAGGGGTCTGTGCCACAGCACCCAAGATACCTATAATAGACAGATATATATATGTCAGTACGATTCGTCTCATAATTAGGCGCAAAGATACAATAAAAAATTATTCGCTTACGGAATTCAGCCTTTTTTGCTTCTTTTTTACATTCTGTGTCCGTACTTGTTCTCTATTCTTTGGGTGATAAAACTGGAATTGGAAGAATGTTTTTTTGTAAATGAAGTGTCGTATGTTTCGAGTTTCTTATATTTGCGCAGAATAATATAAACTACCTTATGCGTATTAACTTATTATAATTAATTGTTAGTTTCATGATAAAATCCATTCGTAATATGAGAACACTGTTTATCCTTTTGGGAGTATTTGCTGTCAGTCCTTTTTTGTATGCCCAAGATGCAGAATTAGAAAAATATCAGGTGAAACTTATCAATGCCGGGAAGTTGAATAACAAAGACAGTATTGCTGCTGTTTACAGTGAGTTGAGCGAATACTATTCGAATCGTTCGGTGGATAGTTGCCGTTATTATGCAGAAAAAGGGTTGGAAGTTCTGCAGACCAAAAAATCCCCATTATACGTGTCACTGCTATGCAATTTAGGTGATGCTTATTTTTCTTCGGGAAATCTGGATAAAGCGTTTCATTATTTTTCGATGGCTCGTGGTGAGGAGGCTTGTCAGAATGATACAGCTCTTTGGGCAACGGTCAGTGCCAACCTTGGAGTAGTCTACCGTCAGAAAGAAAAACTGGACTCCGCGCTTATTTATTATAACGAGGCTTTGGACTTGCTTGAAGGACGTGAGTACTATTCCGAGCAGGCGCAGGTTTTGTGCGGTATTGCTCTTCTGTATGCCAATCAAAGTCGCTTGGATGAGGGAATCGCTTATGGCAAACGTGCTGTTGAAGCGGCGGCAAAAAGCCAAGATTTGGATATGATATTATATGCCAACTACTCCTGTGGCAGCATTTATTTTCTGCAAAGACGTCATGACGAAGGAATAGGTATGTTGCGTGCCGTAGTGACAGAAGGCATCCGGCAGAAGAAGCCCAGATATATGCTGAAAGCCTATACGGTGATGCTTGAAATGTTTAAGGTATTGGGTAATCGTGATTCAGTGGATGTATATATGAAAAAAGCGGAAGCCGTCATACCGCAATTACCTGCAGAGTCGACAGAAGTGTTCGGCTTTTTGGAAGAACAGTTCCTTATCTATATGGATCAGGGCAGGTATCGCGAGAGCCTGAACATCCAGAAGAAACTGCTGAAGTATCGTGGATCCGGATTGCATCTGCCTATAGATAAACTGTATTTGATGATGGCGCGTAACTATCGCGACCTGCAGGAACCCGGGAACTCCATGTATTATTATGATATGGCTTATCGGGTGTGTGACAGCCTGCATTCGGAGCATATCAGCAAGGAATTGTCCGACTTGACCGTGAAATATGACACAAGGGAAAAAGAACTTGAAATAGCCCGTTTGAATCAAGCTCAGCTGGAACAGAAAGCGCAGACCATGCGTTGGATTATGGCAACCGTTGTCGTGGTTTTCATATTGATACTCTTTTTTCTTTATTATGTTTTCCGCCGTAAACGTATTAAGAAAGAGGAAGAATTGAAACTTGCCCAAAGCTATATAGACGGCTTGGAGCGTGAACGTACGCGCCTTGCCAAAGATTTGCACGACGGTGTATGTAACGATCTGCTTGGCATTGGCATGAATATGCAATGTATGCAGCCCACAGACGAGTCGAAACAAGAAATCCTGGTTTTGCTGGAACAGGTACGTAGCGATGTACGCTGTATCTCCCACGAATTGATGCCGCCTAAATTCCGGTTTGCCACTCTTGCCGAGACGATAGAGGATTATGTAGAACGGCTTGTCCTGCCTGCATCCGTACAACTCGCATTCAGTAAAGAAAATGAAGAAACACAGTGGAGCCAAGTACCCGAAGAAGTGTCTTATGAAGTGTATCGTATTATGCAGGAATTATTGTCCAATATTCTGAAGCATTCTGAGGCTACGGAGATAGATATGATCCTCACATTGAAACGGAAGATACTGACTCTGCAAATCTCAAATAATGGTAAAAACTATTGCGATAGTGAGGCGCGGGAAAAGGGTATCGGGCTTACTACCATCCAAGAACGCGCTAAGACCGTAGGCGGTTTGTTTACTGTAAATATTCAGGACGGGAGCCAAAAGTTCAGGCTTGAAATACCATTGTCCATTTAATAGAAAACCGCTACACCGGAGAGTAAAATCACTATTTTTGATGATGCCGCATATTAATAAATGCTATTTCTTTGCAACATAATTTAGAACACAAAGATAGGTTGATGAAAGAAAGAGATATACGCATTTTGTTGGTAGATGACCATGATTTGGTGCTTCAAGGTTTGAAGAGGATAGTAGAATGTTCGTTACCGGAAATAAAAAACGTATGTACTGCATCGTCGGGACAAGAGGCTTTGCAGCTTATCACATCTCAACGTTTCAATCTTTTTGTGTTGGATATGGAGTTGCCCGACATGTCAGGAATGGACATCATTGTGCGGATACGGGAGAAAGACCCGCAAGCACGTATCATTGTGAATACCATGCACGAGGAAATCTGGTTTATTAAAAACTTGATACAGTGCTCGGTAGACGGTATTCTGTTTAAATCCATTGATTCTACAAAAATAGCCGAAGCCATTCGTCGTGTGCTGGATGGCGAAACGTACTATTGCCCTTATGCCGAGCATGTGCGAGCACAGATGAAGCGTTCGGACGAAGGGCGGCGTGAAGAGCTGACTTTGCGTGAACTTGATGTACTGAAACGCATCTCCGAGGGTAAGAATACGCAGGAAATAGCCCAAGAACTCTGTGTCTCTACTAATACGGTTGACACGCATCGCCGCCATCTGATGGATAAACTGGATGCCCGAAACGTGGCGGACCTGATTATGACGGCTATCTCCAAAGGAATTATCCCTATCCGTAAATGTTGACGACATTACTCATTTAAAATAGTTTGATATTATGAAAAAGTTTACGGTTATGGTTTTGTCCGCGATGTGTTGCGGACTGGTTGTGTTGTCGGCATGTGGCGGTGGTGCCGCTTCGGGTTCGGCTGCAAGTAGCGATGCTCCTTTGGGACGAGTGCCCGCCATTTTTGTAGAGGTAGCTGCAAAGAAGAAAGCATTGGACGAGAGCTTGCGTAAAGAAGATGATTTGGACCGTTATCAAAAGAAACTGAAAGAGTTTGATGAATATGCGGCTAAGAGTTATCAGAAGGCGGCGGAAGAGGGCGAGAAGCTCGTGGGACGCGAAATTGTTTGCACCGGAGACGTATATCCCGATTTCCAGGTAACAGGCGCTAAAGTGGCGGAATATCATGCCGGAAGAGAAGCGGGCAGCGTAATTGTACGGGTAACGGTTGTTCCCAAGCGTGATATTGTGGTGCGTGAGACAAAACGTAAATGTGCCGAAGGTGAATACCCGCTGAAAGATACCCGTCTGTATTTCGCCTTGATGAAAGCCAATGACCATTTGATTGAACTCGGACAGTTGAACCCCTTCAACAGCAATTCTTATAACAGCTCTTTAAAGGCCGAATATGCTCCCGGGCAGATGATTCAAGCCGGTGTGCCTTGCCATAGTGAAGGTGCTCCCGTTTACATAAACTGCCATACTTACGACTTTACGGAGTTTGCCAAGATTGTATTCTTGGCAGAGAAAGACTATATGGCTGTACGCAAGCAAGCCTATGGTTTCTGATCTTAACGTATAATTCTCCAATTAAAAAGCAGACAAAATGAATAGGCTTTTCAGATATTACTTATTACGAATAGTAAAATGATAAAGTGAAATGGAAATTATAATTGTGATATTGGCTTTGCTCTCTCAGATATTGGGCTTGTGCGGCTTTGTTTTCTCGTGCTTCTTGTTTCTGAAATTCAGCAGTATCAAAGGTTGGTTCAATAAGAAAGCGGGTACGGAGATTGTATCTTCATTCAGCTTCCGTTCTATCCGTACATTGATTATAACAGGTGGGCTGGGTTTTATAATGATGATAGCAGGTATGCTTTCCTACGCATTACTCTTTATGGACGAGACTCCTGCGGATGCGCAAGCTTGTTGGCTTGCGGGGATATATGTGGCATTGGTTTTGGTCTATCCCGTTTGGCGTGTTGTGCGCCGTATTCGGAATTGCAGTCAGGCGGAAAACAAGAAGGCGGAAACATGGCGTCTGTTTTATGACGTAGCGGTAAATCTTGCTGCACTGTGCGGAGGATTATTGGTACTTGTTGTTTTGTCTTTTGTAGCGGTTATCTTGTCATTCACCAAATGGAGTCATTTTGTACCCGGTCGCTTATACGAAATGGCGGGAGTGGATGTTGTGCCGGAATCGAAGAAATATTATTGGGTTGGTGCTGCATTGGGTGTAGTTGCAGTCTTTTCGCAATGGCTTAGTTCGAACAGTCAGGATATAATTGGCGGGGTGGTATGTGTCTCTGCCCTTGCTTTGATTGGTTATGCCTGGTATCAGATACGTAGCGCAGCGCCTGAGAATAAGAAGCGGTTGAGGTGGCAGTGGGGATATATGATATTGACCACTTATGCCGTCTTCACCATTACTTGGATATTGATATTCGTGGCAATCGCGCTCCTTATTCTTTATATCGTGCTTGCAGCTACCGGCAATACGGGTGGCAAGGACAAGTATAAAGTGACCTGCGACAATCTGACGGATGATGTGATAAACGGAAGGGGAATTTGTAAGATTACAAATGCCAGATGCCGGATGCGTGATACCGGAGTTTGCCCATATAATTAATATTAGTTAAGTGAATACACATAATTAGCTTATACTATCTGTCATTCAGAGCGTAGCGAAGAATCTACTCTCTTGATGTATACACAGAAAAGAGATTCTTCGCTTCGCTCTGAATGACAAATGCTCTTGATATAAATTAAATTTCAACACTTACTCACTTGCTTAAATAATATACAATATGTTGATAAAAAAATGTTTTTTTGCTTTTTTAGCTGTGGTAGTCCTGTGGGCTTGCAGCGATGGTGAGGATACAACGACAGAAAGCGCGGTTGTTTTGGATAAGACCACCCAGACTACCCAAACCGTATATGCGGACGAAACGCAGAAAAACGAAGGTATCAAGTTTACCGCTACCGAACCCTGGACGGCAACCGTAGACGAAGTGAAAACGAAAGCTGAAGGCAGCAATGTGGATTGGCTGAAACTGAGCGCTTACAGTGGGGGCGCCGGTGAGTTTACTTTGAATCTGACACTGACGCCTAACACTACCGGCAAAAGCCGGAAGGCGGAGATCCGTATCGTTGCGGGTAAAACAGTACTGACTATCACCGTTGAGCAGAAAGCGGAAACAGAGAGCGGGGAAGAGGTGGTAAAAGCAAAGGCGGTAAAGAAGATTGCGTACAAGTTGGTGGATAATGCACTAAAAGCGGAGTATCCGGAATATTCTGATAATTATACGTCAGAGAAACTGTTTACTTTCAGTTATGATGATAAAGGGCGTGTGAAGGAACTTGTAAGAAAGGAAATTGACCGCCGTACGCAAATCAGTACGATGACCTTTGACTACGCAACAGCAGGCAGAATCAAAATGAGTGAGAAATGGGTTGAAGACGGCAATCACTTGTATGATGAAGATTACATTGCCATCCTCAATGAACAGGGAAATGTAATCAATCTGCAAGCCGACGACAAAGAAGCAGGACGGTTTGAAGATTATATCCGCTTCAGCTATACGGACGATAACCGTCTGGCGCAGTGGAAAGATGCGGATGCCGGCAGCGAAACCAGCTATGTGAAATATTCTTATGCTAACGGGCTTTTGTCTAAGTACGAATATGTCAACGGTAAGGCTTCCGACGATGATAGAACCCTTAACATCGATATGGATAAGGCATATGCCAACCGGTACCCCAATAATGCATCGGTAGATGTCATGTGGATTTTGGAGGATGATGACGATTATGATTTCCTTTATCTTATCGGACGTCTGGGCAAGACAAGCGATTATGCACCGGAAGTGCTTCCGGCTAACTCCTTGTGCTATGACGAGTGGAGCAGTGTGTCTCCTGTCTATACAACTCCGAACGTCACTGTCGATGCGTCATATATCTCTATTGAGTGGTCTGATAAGGACTTGGTGATGAGCTATACGTATGATGCGGATAAGTGTCTGACCGGAATAAAGACTGAACGTGCCTTTACCATGAAGAAGACAACGTATAAGGTTCATGTTGGTAATGAGCTGAATAATCCCAACAATCCGGAGGAAGGCTATAAGTATACTACATCGGATAAAAGAACAGTTGATGCGGGTAGCGATAAGAATGTCTATACCTGGACAATGGAGTATTAGACTTACATAAAGATATTGCTTATGAATAAGTTTCAACTATTTCTTTCTTTTCTCTGTATCTGCCTGCTGGGCGGTTGCAGTGAGGAAGACGAAGCGGGTGGCATACGTCTTACTGACGGTACAACCTCCAATCAGACAATTTTTGCAGACGAAACAGCTCCTGATGGCGGCATACATTTCACTACCGACGGGGCTTGGACAGCAGAAGTAACAATGGCTTCCACTAAGGCCGATGGAGACGATGCAAACTGGGTTAGCCTCGATAAGTACAGTGGCAATGCAGCGGGTGACTATACGATAACTGTTTTTACCCGTAAGAACTATACAGGGAAAGACCGTAAAGCCTATATCAAAATTACCTGCGGTTCTACTCTCACTATTACGATAGAGCAGAAGGGTACCACCGAGTCGGGAGATATTCCGGTCAGTTTCGATCAGACCTTCGATGGCAAAGCACCCTATGTGAAGTTGGAAGCGCAAGAACTTCCCTTACCGGCTTTTGTGCACGGTCACTTTGCCGTGAACTTCAAGACAAACCTGATAGAACCGCCTCTGCTGATAATGGAACTGCCGGGCGTGGAAGAGCAAGAAGAAGATATTGCGGTTGTTGAGGACATAATGCTGTCCGGGTCAGATGACGACAGCCGTCTGCTACTGACAGTCTTTCCCAATACGCAAGATAAGGAGCGCGTAGTAACTTTGCGTTTCCTTACGCATGATGAAGAGCAGTTGGCTGCCGTTGTATTAAGACAAGAGCGGGGAGCTGTGTGCCGCTTGCTCGATAAGCAGATGGAAGTAGGTGGACTGGTGTTCCGCTTTCAGGCGAATCCGCAAGTCAGTTCTGTGCTTTACGGGCTTTCGGACAAGCAGTTGCAATCGGATAAACTCATAGAGGAATTTCTTTCCGACCGTACAAAGTCGAAAGAACTTTCGCTTGCCGAAGGTGCGGAAGAATTCACCTTGAACTTCGACGGTTTGCTGCCTGCCACAACTTACTATCTCTATCTGCTTCCTTTTCATAAGTCGGGAGATGGAAAAGCTGATTACGTAAGGGAGGAAGCTACTACCTCAATGCTCGATAGCAAGCATGATTTGGTGTTGGAAGTGAGTGCTAACGCAGTGAACGACTTTACTGTCCGACTTCCTTTCAGTGACCACAACCTCAAAGGGACAATAGATTGGGGAGACGGTACTGTAAATAAGGTAGAAGGATTTAATCCGGAGGGTATCAGCCATAAATATAATGTGCAGAGCGCCACTACCTATGAGGTACATTTTTCAGGAGTATTGACTTCACTCGAATTAGTGCCATATATACGTGAGGCAAAAGAGAATACGTTGCTGGCTGTCAAGCAGTGGGGATATACGGGACTTACCCGGATTGACCTCGGCGGTTTTAGTAGCCTGAAATCCATAGCTGCCGATACAGAGGGCGCTTTTCGCAACGTGGAGCATTTTGGTGTAGAACCTTATGGCGGCAGTTTTACGGATACAGGCATCGAGTCCATCCCGGATGGCTTCTTTAAGTATGCGGTAAATGCCACCAGTTTTGACTATACATTTGGCAGTTGTAAAAACTTGAAAAGCATTCCGGCAGGATTGTTTAAGAATTGTGTGAAAGCAACTTCATTCCAACGGACTTTTATAGAGTGCGGATTGCTCAAGGAGATTCCTGAAGATATATTCAGCGGATGTAAGGCTGCGACAACCTTTTCTACAACATTCGCTATGTGTACTTCGTTGGAGAATATTCCTGCCAATCTCTTTGCTAACAATACAGAGGTGACATCGTTTGAGGGTACTTTCAGTCATTGTACAAGTTTGAAGAGTATTCCCGCAACGCTGTTTGCCAATTGCGGAAAAGTGCTTTATTTGGGTATGAGCAAGCTGCGCGATGATAGTTACAGAGGAGGATTGGGAGTATTTCAAGAATGCGAATCTTTGCAAGCAATTCCTGAGGCATTGTTTGCCGGTTGTCCGCTTGCTCAGGATTTTTCTTACGCGTTTGCCGGATGTAAGTTGCTGACTTCATTACCCGGAAACCTGTTCAAACAGAATACCAAGCTCCAGCAAGTAGAGGGTACTTTTATGAATTGTAAGGCACTGACATCCATTCCTACCGGACTTTTTGATAACAACCGCAAGCTTATGAATGTGGGATGGACTTTTTCACAGTCTCCGAATATAGAGGGTGAGTCTCCTTATACTCTGATAGAAGGCAAAAAGGTGCACTTGTACGAACGCGGGAATTACCCTGCGGAGTTCATAGCCTTGCAGGAATACCAAAGATGTTTTAATCAATGCACAAAACTAACGGACTATGCTGCAATACCCGAATCTTGGTAATCATGAGTCTGTCTGATTCATTGTTTTTACACAGATAACCGGGCAATAAAAAAACGGATGATGTATCACTCAAAAATACATCATCCGTTTATAGTAAATACATCATCTGTTGAAGGCAAACACATCATCTGTTTGCCCTGAGCGGATGATGTGTTTTTTTACATTTCTTTAATCAGTTCCATGCCGCGCTTGATAGCCTCTTCATTCATCGGTATCAAGTGGTGGTGACGTTCGGGGAGTGTCTTTTTCAACCCCTTGATGACGTTCTCCAAAGTTACGATGGGAGCAATCTTCAACAGACCGCCCAGTACAATCATGTTGAATGCTTTGGCGTTGTTCATTTCGTTGGCGGCATCCATGGCATCGATACGGTAGACGTGGATATCCTTACGTGTGGGCGGGTTGATAATGCCGTAGCCGTCATAGATAAGCACACCGCCGGGTTTTACCTTACTCTCGAACTTCTCCAGCGAAGGTTGGTTCAGGATGATAGCCGCATCATACTTGCTCAGAATAGGTGAGGAGATTTTCTCGTCACTTACAATGACGGTAACGTTTGCCGTACCGCCGCGTTGTTCCGGTCCGTAAGCCGGCATCCAAGTTACCTCTTTGCCTTCCATCAGTCCGGAGTATGCCAAAATCTTTCCCATGGACAATACACCTTGTCCACCGAAGCCTGCTATAATGATTTCTTCTTTCATTGTTCTTCTGTTTTTAGCATCATTATTTATCTTTCAAGTCACCTAACGGATAGAAGGGGAACATATTCTCCTGCATCCATTTGTTTGATTTCTCCGGAGACATCTTCCAGCCGGAATTACAGGTAGAAACAATCTCTACGAGGTTGGAACCTTTGCCTGCCATGGAGTTCTCGAATGCCTTGCGGATGGCTTTCTTCGCTTTGCGGATGGCGGGAACGGTTTCCACACTCTGGCGGGTGACGTAGGCCGTACCTTCCAGTTGGGCGGCAATGTCGGCAATCTTCAGGGGATAACCGTGCAAGTGCACGTCGCGTCCGTAGGGGCTGGTAGAGGTCTTCATGCCCACAAGGGTAGTAGGAGCCATTTGTCCGCCGGTCATACCGTAGATGGCGTTGTTGATGAAAACAATGGTTATGTTCTCGCCGCGGTTCAGCGCATGGATTGTTTCGGCAGTACCGATACAAGCCAAGTCGCCGTCGCCCTGATAGGTAAATACCAAACGGTCAGGCCACAGGCGCTTGATAGCGGTGGCAAGTGCGGGAGCGCGTCCGTGAGCGGCTTCCTGCCAGTCGATATCTATATAGTTGTAGATAAATACGGCGCATCCCACCGGGGAGATACCTACGGCCTTATCTTCCATTCCCATTTCTTCGATTACTTCGGCAATCAGTTTGTGAACCACACCGTGGCTGCATCCCGGGCAGTAGTGCATGGGATTATCGTTCATCAGAGCCGGTTTCTTGGCAACCAGATTCTCAGGTTTGATAATATCTTCTTTTGTCATAATCACTTCTCCTTATCTGTTGGTGAACCGTATGAAAAACTCCATGAGCTTTACGAATATAGCTGCGCCGCAAACGTATATAAATAGTTTGAAGTCGTCTCTTGCCGCAAAGTACACAATGATAGCCGCCAGGGCAAGTACCATGAAGAGGATATTCAGTACGTTTCTTATTTTATCAGGATTCATTTCTTAATCAGTTTTTCTTTCAATGCAATTACAATTTCATCCGGGTCGGGGACGATACCGCCGAGGCGTCCGAAGTGTTCCACATTCACTTTACCGTTTACAGCCAGGCGGACATCTTCAATCATCTGTCCGGCATTCAACTCGGTAACCAGCATACCTTTTACCTTGTCGGCATAGGCGGCAATGGCTTTGCTTGGGAACGGCCACAGGGTGATAGGACGGAGCATACCGACCTTGATACCTTCTTCACGGGCCAGTTCCATAGCTTTCTGACCGATGCGTGCCATAGAACCGAAGGCTACAATCAGGTATTCGGCATCGTCGCAATGAATCTCTTCGAAACGTACTTCGTTTTCTTCGATTTCCTTGTATTTGGCTTGGAAGCGGATGTTGTTCTTCTCCATTTCTTCCGGTTTCAGTTCCAGAGAGGTAATGACGTTGGGCTTGCGGCCGTTGGTTCTTCCGGTAGTGGCCCACGGGCATTGCTCGATAACTTCGGCATCCGTGCGGCGAGGTTTCTGTGCGGGGAGCACCACTTTTTCCATCATCTGGCCGATGACACCGTCGGCAAGGATAATAGCCGGGTTGCGGTACTTGAAAGCCAACTCAAAACCCAAACTTACGAAATCCGCCATTTCCTGTACGGAAGCGGGGGCGAGGGCGATGAGGCGATAGTCACCGTGACCGCCGCCTTTTACGGTCTGGAAGTAGTCGGCCTGGCTTGGCTGAATGGTTCCGAGTCCGGGACCGCCACGCATCACGTTTACAATCAGACACGGCAATTCTGCTCCGGCAATGTAGGAAATACCTTCCTGCTTGAGGCTGACACCGGGGCTGGATGAAGAGGTCATCACCATTTTTCCGCTTCCGGCGCCACCGTATACCATATTAATAGCTGCCACTTCACTTTCTGCCTGGAGTACTACCATGCCGGTGGTTTCCCAGGGCTTCAGTTCGGCAAGTGTTTCCAATACTTCTGATTGGGGAGTAATAGGATAACCGAAGTATCCGTCGGCACCGCAGCGGATGGCTGCATGGGCGATGGCTTCGTTTCCTTTCATTAATACAACTTCTTCTGCCATATTCTTCTTATTTATTCTACTTTTACTTTATAAACCGAAATACATCCGTCCGGACATACCGTTGCACACGAGCTACATCCGTTACAGGTATCTTCCAATATCTGGTGGGCATAGTTATACCCTTTTACATTCACCTCTTTGGTGAGGGCTATTACATTGAGCGGACAAGCCACGACACACAGGTTGCAGCCTTTGCAACGTTCGGTGTCTACTACGATTGCTCCTTTGATTTTTGCCATAATTACGTTCTTTTATTTATTGATTGTACATATCCTTATGAAAGAAATTCAGAATATCCATCACCATGTTGCGGGCTTGCCGGGCGGGACTGTCCGGATTGAGGTCAATGGCATATTGGTAGTTATTCAGCGCCTGCTGCCAGTTGCTCTGCTTGCGGTAAGCATTCCCCCGGAGGTAATAGGCTTCGTCTTTTTCGGGAAAATCGATTTGAAGTATTTCGTCAAGCTGGAGGATAGCCTGCTCTACATTTCCCTGATTGATAAGCTCTTTTATGGTATTTAATTGCTCCATATCATTCTGAGTTCCGGATTATTGAAGCACAAAGATAGTTTTTATTTAAAGACAATAGTCAACTTATCTGCTAAAAATAAGAAAATAAGGGGAATAAATAGCCCGGAATCTTTATTGCTTTTTGTCACAATGTAAAGGTTCCGGGCTGAACTATATGAAAATGTGGTTGTCTTACTTTACAAGTTCTCCGTTTATATACAAATTCTTGAACGTAATGTCTTTTGCTCCTTTTATTTGATTACCTCCTTTTTCCACATTGTTAAAGCGGGAGTCTTCCACGCTTACGTTGTAAACGTGCTTGTTATCATCAAGTCCGATGATGAGAACGCCGAATTTGCTCTTTTCGCAAGTAACGTTCTTCAGATGTACGTTGCGTACGGTAGGAGTATAACCGCGGTTGCATTTCTCGCGGTTTTCGTATTGCAGGTTGATACGGAGTACGGCTTCACGACACTGACCGACAGTGACGTTGCGTACGAACACATTTTCTATCAATCCACCCCGGCAGGTACTGGTCTTGATGCGGATTACGCGGTCCAAGTCCGGACTGTCCATACGGCAGTTCTCTACGAATAAGTTTCGGTAACCACCGGATATTTCACTGCCGATAACTACACCTCCATGACCGTTTTTCATAAAACAGCCGCGTACAATGATATTTTCGCTGGGGATATTCCATTTACGACCGTCTTGGTTACGTCCGGATTTGATAGCTATACAGTCATCGCCCGTATCGAAAGTACAGTTCTCTATCAATACGTTTTTGCAGGATTCCGGGTCGCATCCGTCTCCGTTGGGACCGCGGTTGAACACGTGTACGCCGCGTACGATGAGGCTTTCACAGAATAATGGATGGATAACCCAAAACGGTGAGTTCAGCAGGGTGACATCTTCTATTAATACTGTGTTGCAAGAATAAAGGTTGATAAGCTGCGGACGCATACCGTCTTCGGGCTTCATGATACGTTTATAGATGGGAGTAGAGGTTTCACCGTACATTAGCAAACGCTCGCGTCCGCCATTACGTTGGGCAACCATTCCTTCTTTCCAGCCATAGCGTGGTGCGCCACACATAGACCACCAAGTGTCATTGGAGCCTTGACCGTCAATCGTACCTTTACCGGTAATGGCGATATTGGTTTCGCCGTATGCATATATCAGCGGACGGGCGTTGTAGCAGTCCAAGCCTTCCCAACGGGTAATGACTGCAGGAAAATAAAGGCTTTGGTCGGTGGAGAATTTTAGTACGGCACCTTCCTCCACGTGGAAATTCACGTTGCTTTTTAGGGTGATAGGACCGGTAAAGAAAGTTCCTTTAGGCACTACCACTGTTCCGCCACCGTTCAGGCTGCATATTACAATGGCTTGGTTAATTGCTTCGTGGCAAGGATTGTCCGGAGTGTCTGGTTTTGCACCAAAGTCTGTGATGAGATAAGTGCGATTTGGGAAAGAGGTTCTCTTGATTTGTTTTTCAATTTTAGCGCTTTCCTTGAAGGCTTTGTCAAAGTCTATCGGGTTGGCCATTGCCAGAGTTATCGATAGAAGGAGAGAAATGAATCCGATTGCTTTCTTCATGCGTTTTTCTTTTATGTTCTTAAAATGGTACTTAGATTACGTTGACAAAAATAGGAAAACTCTCCAAATGACAGAGATGAGTTTTTGATTGAAAGTGTGTAATAATTGATTGAGTTGAAGGGAAGCCGGCTTTGCGAGATAAAAAATATCCCGTGAGATGAATAAATGAATTCGTCTCACGGGATGAAATAGTTTGCTTTTAGCTGATAGCTATTCTTTTACAGGTATCTTTTCCACTCTCCGCTGGTGGCGTCCGCCTTCGAACGGAGTAGAAAAGAACTTGGTCATGATTTCATTCGCCTCTTGGTTGGTGATGAAACGTCCCGGCATAACAAGTACGTTAGCGTCGTTGTGCTGACGGGCAAGCCCGGCTATTTCTGCTGTCCAGCACAATGCGGCACGAATACCTTGGTGCTTGTTCAGCGTTATGTTGATTCCGTTTCCACTACCGCAGATAGCGATACCCGGATAGCACTCATCAGCTTCCACTGCCAGTGCCAACGGATGTGCAAAGTCGGGATAGTCCACACTTTCGGGAGAGTAAGTGCCGAAGTCTTTATATTCCCAGCCTTTGGCTTCGAGCCATTGCTTTACGTATTGTTTTAATGCGTATCCGGCATGGTCGGAACAGATTCCTATTGTTTTCATAATATAAATGACTCTTTTGTTAGATCATTGCTTTTACTTGCTTATATACATTTTCTGCAGTAAAGCCCAGCTTTTCGTCCAATACTTTGTAAGGAGCGGAGAAACCGAATGATTCCAGTCCCCAAACTTTACCATGAGCACCTACCAGACCTTCCAGTGTAACAGGTAAACCGGCTGTCAGACCGAATACTTTTGCATTTGCAGGAATAATGCTTTCTTGATAACCCGGAGCTTGGCTGCGGAACAAACCTTCTGACGGAGCAGATACGATACGTAACTTGATACCGTCTTTGCGCAGCAGTTCTGCACCGGCTACCAGTGTAGATACTTCCGAACCGGAAGCTACAAGGATAATATCCGGATTTTCATCTGATCCGGCTACGATATAAGCACCTTTGGCTGTTTGGCTGTAGTCGTTTCCTGCGGGTAGATTGACGATATTCTGACGAGAGAAAATCAAAGCTGTCGGGGTAGATGTATTCTCCATTGCGAGTTTCCATGCTACGGTTGTCTCTTCTGCATCAGCCGGACGAAGTACCAACATTGAGTTGTGCCCCTTGTGGTTCTTCAGTTTTTCCATCAAGCGGATTTGAGCTTCCTGTTCTACCGGTTCGTGAGTAGGACCGTCTTCGCCTACACGGAATGCGTCGTGTGTCCAAATGAATTTAACCGGAACTTCCATTAGAGCGGCCATACGTACAGCAGGCTTCATGTAGTCGGAGAATACGAAGAATGTTCCGCAAGCGGGGATTACACCGCCATGCAGAGCCATACCGATACAACAGCAAGCCATTGTCAGTTCGGATACGCCTGCTTGGAAGAATGCACCGCTGAAATCACCTTTCTTGAAGGCATGAGTCTTTTTCAAGAAACCGTCTGTCTTGTCAGAGTTGGACAAGTCGGCAGAAGCAACTACCATATTTTCCACTTGAGTGGCAAGAGCGCCAAGTACAGTAGCTGATGCAGCACGTGTAGCCGAATTGGCTTTTTGCTCGATAGCTGCCCAGTTTACTTCAGGAGCTTTACCGGAGAAGAAAAATTCCAGTTTGGCAGCTTTTTCCGGGTTAGCTTTAGCCCATGCGGCTTTGGCTGCATATTTTTCTGCCATGATTTTCTTCAGTTCGGTAGCACGTGTGGCATAAAGCTCGGCTACTTCCGGGAAGATAGTGAACGGGTTTTCAGGGTTGCCACCCAGATTCTTGATAGTATTTACGTAAGCATCACCGCCCAGAGGAGCACCGTGAGTAGCACAGTTGGCTTCATAACTGCTACCGTCTGCCTTGCGTGCGCCTTTACCCATAACGGTATGACCTATAATCAGTGTAGGACGTTCTGTCTCTGCTTTAGCTTCGTTGAGTGCGCCACGAATAGCATCTGCATCGTTACCGTCGATTTTGAGAACTTTCCAGCCCCATGATTCGTATTTCTTTGCAGTATCTTCAATGGTTACATCTTTTGTCTCGGTAGAGAGTTGGATGTCATTTGCATCATAGAACATGATGAGGTTGTCCAGACCCAGTGCACCGGCGATACGGCCTGCACCTTGTGAAATTTCTTCTTGAACGCCACCGTCGGAAATATATGCGTAAATTGTCTGGTTCATTACTTCTTCAAAACGAGCTTTCATGAACTTGGCTGCAATAGCTGCTCCAACGGCAAAAGTATGTCCTTGTCCCAACGGGCCGGAAGTGTTTTCAATGCCGCGTGCCAAGTCACGTTCGGGATGTCCCGGAGTAGGGCTGCCCCATTGGCGGAACTCTTTCAATTCGTCCAATGTGAATTTACCGGCCAGTGCCAATGTAGAATAAAGCATCGGTGACATATGTCCCGGATCGAGGAAGAAGCGGTCACGACCTTCCCAAGCTGGATTCTCAGGATCGTATACTAAGAACTCAGAGAAGAGTACATTCACAAAGTCTGCGCCTCCCATAGCACCGCCTGGGTGTCCGGAGTTCGCTTTTTCGACCATAGAAGCAGCAAGGATACGGATATTGTCCGCTGCGAGGTTCATAAGTTTCTTGTCGTTCATATTATTAAAATATTGTTATAATTTGAATATTCTACAAATGGATTGATTTCTTGCTTGTTAATTTTAACAGGGACAAAGATAACTCTTTATGCGTAATCCGCAACATAGAATGTGTCTCTTTTTTCTTGTCCCTGTTATTCGCTTATCGTTTTAATTACAATAAGCCTTTACCGCTGATTTACTGTAACTCAACAGTAACAATTGATTTGGCGGGAAGTTTTATTTTCATTACCCCTTTATTGATTTTTACCTCTTTGAAAGGAACTAATTTCACTTTGTCAGGGTTTTCAAAAGAATTGTAGTCAGTTATCTGTGCAGAAGTCAGCATTTCTCCCACAGCTTTTTTAGCTTGTACTCCCGGTAGATTTACAATAACTTCCTGCTCGTTATCTACATCAACGTTTGACAAAGAAATATGAATTTTTCCGTTCTTGTCTTTAGATGCTGTAGCGCTGATGAGGGGTAATGTACGGTTATCGCGTACGGTAACCTGCTTACAATTTCCTTCAATGGGCAGATAAGTGGCATCCTGATGCACCTTGTACATCTTGAAAACATAATAGGTAGGGGTCAGTACCATATCTTTTCCTTTGGTCAGAATCATGGACTGAAGTACGTTGACAACCTGGGCGATGTTTGCCATTTTCAGACGATCGGTATATTTGTGGAAAATGTCAAGGGACAAGGAAGCAACAAATGCATCGCGCATTGTGTTTTGCTGGTAGAGATGTCCTCTGATAGTGCCGGGTTCTTCATCCCACCATGTTCCCCATTCATCGAGTAGAAGGGCTACATTCTTGTCTTTGTCATACTCGTCCATAATAGCGCAGTGCTTCTTCAGAACATCTTCTATTTCGCGGCATTTGCCCATAGTCCAGTAATAATCGTCCTTGTTGAACTCTGTGGCAGAACCCTTGCTGCCACTCCAGCCGGTAACGGTGTAATAGTGGAGTGAAAGACCGTTCATACGGCTTCCTACACGGTCCATGAGGACTTTCGTCCAGTTATAATCATAATCGCTGGCGCCACTGGCTATTTTGAACAGGCGATTACTGTCATAGTTACGGCAGTAAGTAGAGTAGCGGCGATAGAGATCGGCATAGTATTCGGGACGCATACTTCCGCCGCAACCCCAGCTTTCGTTACCTACGCCGAGGTATTTCACTTTCCATGCTTTGTCACGACCATTCTTCCGACGCAGGTTTGCCATCGGAGAGTCACCGTCGGAAGTCATATATTCTACCCACTTGGCAAGTTCCTCAACAGTTCCGCTGCCTACGTTTCCGCTAATATACGGTTCACAGTTCAGCATTTCGCAGAGGTTAAGAAATTCGTGTGTCCCGAAGCTGTTGTCTTCGATAGTGCCACCCCAGTTATTGTTTACCATTTTGGGACGGTTTTCTTTGGGACCGATACCGTCCATCCAGTGATATTCATCGGCAAAACAACCGCCCGGCCAGCGAAGAACGGGAACCTGAAGTTCTTTCAAGGCGTTGAATACATCAGTACGGTAACCTTTGATATTAGGTATATCGGAATTCTCTCCTACCCAAAGTCCTCCATAGATACAAGTACCCAAGTGCTCGGCAAACTGGCCGTAGATTTCTTTAGGAATAACTTGTGTGCCTTGGTCGGCATGAAGCGTAATTGTAGCACTTTGTTGTGCAGACAAAGATACAGATGCAGCTAATAAAACACTGCTGAATAATAGTTTGTTTCTCATAACGGTTATAGTTATATGATGTGAGTAAATATATGTATGAATAAATTTAGCACTTATTTAAGTAAACGGATTTCATAGATAGCGGGAGTCCATTCTGTTTCATCCGGACTGAACCGTATCGGATAATTGCCGGCGCTTAATTTCCGAGACAAGGGGTAACAGACTGTTATGAAACCCTCTTTATCAGGTTCGCTGATTGTAGGATTAACGGTCAGTTTCTCATTGTTAAGGAGAATTGTGACTTTCATTTTATCTTCTTTTCGTGTGACAATCATCAGTCGACCGGCTTCTTCTTTTACTTTCAGATTATAACTGAACCAACTTTTGGCACGTCGGAAATGACGGTCTTTGTTTGTTCCTGCCTCCGCTTGCTCGTATTGGATGCCATGATCAGATTCCGGTTGTTGCTCACCGGGGAAAATGATGTCTACCGTTTGGTTGGCAAGTTCCATGGCTTTGCGTTCTTTCAGTTCCATTTCTTTACGGATGCTTTCTGCCTCTGTTTGGGTCACCCGATGGAAATAAATCGCATAACGGGAATCGTGCAGGCGGAAGAAAGGTATCAGCTTCAGCGCTTCTTTCTGTGCCGGGTACACACTTCCGGTATAGTTGAATGATAGCTGTTTGTCATCTGTCTTTCGGACTGCTTGGGACAGTGATTCGGAAGAACCTATCAGCATCGGTATTTTCTCCAGAGATACTTGCTTGCCGTGAGCAATGTGTCCGCCACGGCTGTCATCTGCATAGAGTCCGTCCATATTTTCGGTACCGGTAGGGTTGGCAAGTACGACAGGCCCGTACATAAAAGCATAGAACTGTTCTTGGTCGGGTATTTGTTCCAGAGTAACTTGCATCGGTAGGTTCAGGGTGATTTCATCTCCGGCTTTCCATTTACGATGAATTGTCAGATATTCTCCCGGTTGGGCTGTTATATCCTGTACTTTGCCATTAACGGAAACACTTGCTCCTTTTGCCCATGCCGGATAACGGAACTTAAAGCTGAATGCTTTCTTAGTGCTTTTCTCCACCCGGAATCTGATTTGTTCTTCATCGGGGAAACGGCTCTCTTGTGCGAGCACCAGATTTTTCTCCTTCCAAGTCAAGCGGGAGGGGATGAATAGGTTTATATACAAGGTATCCTCGGTATGGGCATAAATGAACTCTCCGTATTTAGTGTGGTTCTCCAGTCCGGAACCTACGCAGCACCACATGGATGTTTCCGGCTGCGAATAAACGCGATAGTGTCCCGAACGCATAGGGGTGAAGTAAACAAAGCCACCTTTTGCCGGCTGCTGGGAGGCAAGAATATGGTTATATAGGGCACGTTCGTAATAATCGGCAAAGCGGCTGTCGGGAGAGCTTTGGAAAAGCATCTTCGTCAAGCGAAGCATATTGTAAGTGTTGCAGGTTTCAGGACCTTGCACATCATTGAGCATGGATGTGAAGTTGTCTGCCGGATGAAAATGCTCACGCACACTGTTACCGCCGATACAGACGGAACGATGCTTGACAACCGTATTCCAGAAGAAACGTGCGGCATGATCCCAATCATGGTCTTGGGTAAGATCGGCGATACGTTTGTAGCCGATGACTTTCGGTATTTGTGTATTGGCGTGCATACCTGTCAGACAATCTTCGTCTTTGGTGAGAGGTTCGAGAAGCGTCTTATGGGAGAATTTGCGTGCCAGTTCTAAATACTTCTTGTCACCTGTGATGTCGGCAACATCGGCAAATGTTTCATTCAGCCCTCCGTGTTCACTGCGTAGCATATCTTGCATTTGCTCGTCTGTGAGTCCTGACGTAATATCCGCCATCCAGTCTGTGAGGGCAATCAACATTTGACGGGCGAGATCGCTCCCTGCATAAAGGTAAGCATCACGAAGTCCGGCATAAGTCTTGTGTATATTATACAGGGGAACCCATTTGCCGTTAAGGTTGAAACTTCCGGCATGGATATTCCCTTCTTTTATTTCTTTCCAAAGTTGCAGGCTTCCGGGGGTTCCTCCGATGAATCCTGTGCCTACAGCTTGTTGTGCACGATATAACTCGTCCAGCATATAATTCAGTCTATTGTATACGGTTGTGTCTCCGGTAGCGGCATACATCATGGAGAGTGCGGAAATATAATGTCCGCCGATATGCCCGTCCAGTCCGGTATTTTCCCAATTGGTATAACTTGGCGCTTTAGGGGTGAGCCCGGCTTCGCGCAGAAAAGGGGCGAGTAGTTTGTCCGGATTCATAGCCATTATGTAATGTAAGTCGGTCTGCTGTGCTTGTAAGAAAGGGCTTTCCAACAGCTTGACATCTTGAAGGGGGAAATAGGACACTTCTTGTCTGGTTTGAGCTTTCCCGGTTAAAAGAAAGAAGAAAAGTAGTAGACAGGTGAGTGATGATTTCATTGTATCAGGTATTTATAGTATGAAGAATAACTTTGTGTATGTGAACGAATGTATCGGGAGTTGCTTTGATGCCGACAGCACCCATGTGGCAGTCAAAAGTTTCTCCCGCTACGATTACGTTCATTATTGTTCCTAAGCCTTTACCTTTTATTCGAGAAAGTATTCTCTTAAGGCAGCCGGCTGTTTTATAGGAATTACTTTTTAAATTTAACAGCTGCTTCCTCAACGGGTAAGGCTGCTATGTAGTTTTCTATGTATGTGTTGAAGCCTTCTACATCTTCAGCTGTCGGTGATACCTCAATACCGGCATCGCCTGCAAACACTTTTTCATCCAGAAAATCGGCAAGAGTTTGTTGCTTGTCGTTGTTCACAAGATAAGAGCCAAGTAGAGCAATACCCCAAGCACCACCTTCACCGGCTGTTTCCATAACGGAAATAGGTGAGTTTATGGCTGCGGCGAGGATTTTCTGACCTACACCTTTGGTCTTGAACAAACCGCCATGTCCTGTGATTCTGTCAACTTTGATTTTTTCTTCCTTGAACAGAATGTCATTGCCGATTTTGAGAACTCCTACTGCAGCATGCAGATGGGCTCTCATAAAGTTAGCGAGATTGAACTTGTCGTTTGCCGAGCGTACAAACAGCGGTCGTCCTTCTGCAAGTCCTGTTACCGGTTCGCCGGAAATGTAATTGTAAGAGATAAGACCACCGCAATCCGCATTGCCTGTGAGTGCATGGTTATAGAGTTTGCCGTATACTTCATCCATATCTACGGGAATACCCAGCAACTCCTGATACTCTTTGAATAAGTTAACCCATGCGTTGAGGTCGGAAGTACAGTTATTGCAATGTACCATGGCTACAAGGCTTCCGTCAGGAGTTGTTACCATATCGATCATTTCGTATGGCTTTGACAAGTCTTTCTCTAAAACAATCATAGAGAATGATGATGTACCTGCCGATACGTTCCCAGTACGTTGCTTTACAGCATTGGTTGCAACCATTCCTGTACCTGCGTCCCCTTCGGGCGGGCATACCGGTATTCCGGCTTTCAGATGACCTGATACGTCAAGCCTTTTGGCGCCTTCCGGTGTGAGGAAGCCTGCATTTTTACCTGCCGGCAACACTTTGGGCAGGATGTCCAAGAGTTTCCAGTCATAGCCTTTCGGGGCAACCAGCTTATCGAACTTAGCTACCATTTCTGCGGAATAGTCCTTAGTGGCGGGATCTATGGGAAGCATACCCGATGCATCACCTATACCCAATACCTTTTGGCCGGTTATTTGCCAATGAACGAATCCTGCAAGGGTGGTCAGATAGTCAATGTCTTTAACATGTTCTTCATTATCCAGAACTGCTTGGTACAGATGAGAAATACTCCATCTCAATGGAATATTGTAGACAAACAATTGGGATAAAGCTGCGGCTGCTTGGGCAGTATTGGTGTTTCTCCATGTGCGGAACGGAACGAGAATTTCTTCTTTCCTGTCGAATGCCATATAACCATGCATCATGGCACTGACACCGATTGCAGCCAGAGTCTCTATTTCTGTATCGTATAAGCTCTTTACGTTTGCACGGAGGTTTGCATAGCAATCCTGCAGTCCGTACCAGATAGCTTCGACGCTATATGTCCAAAGTCCGTCAACCAATTGGTTTTCCCAAGTATGGCTTCCCTGAGCAATGGGCTTATTTTCCTGGTCAATCAAAACAGCTTTTATTCGTGTCGAACCGAACTCTATGCCGAGGACGGCTTTGCCTGTTTCGATGGTTGATTTTGCATCTGTTTTCATAAGTAATAATTCAAAGTAAATATAAAGTATGTGTCAAAACAGTATGTTTTGACACATACCCGGGATTTTTAGCAAAGCGCTTTATTCAACATATAGTATACCTCATTCATGCGCAATTCTTTCTTGAACTCGCTGATAGTGGTATTCTCGTCGATAACAATCATTTCAATACCTGCCATCTCTGCAAAGTCTTCCCAATATTCTACGGTAAGGTCGTAAGAGAAGCTGGTGTGGTGTGTACCGCCTGCCAGAATCCATGCGGCAGCACCTACTTCGAGGTTAGGCATCGGAATCCACAAAGCACTTGCTACAGGAAGTTTCGGCAACGGTTTGCTCTTGATACATTCCACTTTATTTACGATGAGACGGAAACGGTTACCCAAGTCTACAATAGTTGCAGCTACACCTTCACCTTGTTTGCTGGTGAATACAAGACGGGCTGTTTCGCTGTCGATACCGATGCTTAGACGGTGTACTTCCAATTTCGGCTTCTGCTCAGCTATCAGCGGGCAAACTTCCAACATATGTGCTTGCAGAATGGCGCTCTTGTCACCGTCAAAGTTCAGCGTATAGTCTTCAAGGAAAGAACATCCGTTAGGCATGCCTTGACTCATGAACCAAGTCGTACGGTAGAGGGCGGCTGTTTTCCAGTCACCTTCTGCTCCAAAACCGTAACCTTCTGCCATCAGTCTCTGAGATGCCAGACCGGGGATTTGGTCAAAATCGCCTAAATCGTTGAAGTTGGTTGTGAAACCTTTAGCGCCTGTGTCTTTCAATACACGACGAATAGCGATTTCAGCTTTTGCAGAGTTCCATACTTTGGTATAAGCCTCTGTACCTTCTTTTTCGAGTGCGGCATCGTGGTCGTAAAGTTTGAAGTATTCGGCTACGAGTGCTTTTACATCAGCATCATCAACAGCGTTATAATAAGTCATAACATCGTTGATAGGATAGTAGTCCACGTGGTAGCCCAGTACTTGTTCGGCGCTCACCTTGTCACCGTCTGTAACGGCTACGTTGTTCATCTGGTCACCGAAGCGGATGATGAGCATATCTTGTGCATCAGCCCATGCGGCAGCTACGCGCATCCATGCAGCAATCTGTTTCTGTGCTTTTTCATCTTGCCAGTGTCCTACAACTACCTTGCGGTTTTTGCGCATACGGGTAACGATATGGCCGAATTCACGGTCACCGTGAGCTGATTGGTTCAGGTTCATGAAGTCCATATCCATTGTCTCCCAAGGAATTTCTTTGTTGAATTGTGTATGGAAATGCAGTAACGGTTTTTTCAATTCCTGTAGACCGTGAATCCACATTTTGGCAGGAGAGAAAGTGTGCATCCAAGTGATGACACCGATACACTTTTCATCGTTGTTGGCGGCTTTGAAGGCTGCGGTTACTTCTTTGGAAGAGTTTACCGTGCCTTTATATACCACTTTTACCGGCAGGCGACCGGAATCATTCAAGCCTTTTACCATTTCGTTACTGTGTGCGTCTACTGCGATAACTGCGTCACCTCCGTAAAGAAGCTGTGCTCCTGTTACGAACCATACTTCATATTGATCAAATGCGTTCATACTGTTTTTAATTTAATTGGTTTTCTTATACTTTTACTTTATCTTTTATACTTATTTCTGTCCATAGTAAGCATTGGGGCCATGTTTACGGCTGAAATGCTTTTCTACCAGTAAAGGATTCATGGTCAGTTGCGGGTTGACAGCATAGGCTATCGAAGCCATTTTGGCAACTTGCTCCATAACTACGGCATTATGTACCGCATCGTGTGCATCTTTTCCCCAAGAGAAAGGACCATGATTTTTTACCAGTACCCCGGGGGTATGAACCGGGTTTAATCCTTCGAAACGTTTTACGATAACATTGCCGGTTTCCTGTTCATAAGCTCCTTTTACTTCCTCTTCCGTCATATCGGCAGTGCAGGGAATGGCATCATGGAAATAATCAGCGTGGGTAGTTCCTATGTTGGGTATATCACAACCCGCCTGTGCCCAAGCGGTTGCATAGGTAGAATGTGTATGTACCACACCGCCGATTTCCGGAAATGCTTTGTAGAGTACTACGTGGGTAGGGGTGTCGGAAGAAGGTTTCAATTTGCCTTCCACTACGTTTCCGTCGAGGTCGACAACAACCATGTCTTCCGCTTTCATATCATCATAGCTTACTCCACTGGGTTTGATGACGACCAAGCCTGTTGCGCGGTCAATGGCCGATACATTTCCCCAAGTGAAGATAACGAGTCCATGCTTCACCAAATCAAGGTTGGCACGAAATACTTTTTCTTTCAGTTCTTCTAACATAATGATTAAATTTTAAACTTCGGTGCCTTGCGGTATGCCTTTTCGTTGAATTTGTATAGGGCGGCACCGCGTTTGGAACTTGTTTTATCAATTTTATCCGTTTTTTCTATATAATCCATTTCGGCTATCCGTTTGCGGAAGTTCCGCTTGTCGATGTCTTCGCCGTAAATGGCTTCGTACAGGCTTTGCAGTTGCGAGAGCGTAAACAACTGAGGCAACAAGTTAAAACCGATAGGTTCGGTAGATGCTTTCTGTTGCATCAATGCACGTGCTTGCTCCACCATTGCAGCATGGTCAAAGATGAGTGGCGGCAGCTCATTGATGTTTACCCAAAAAGCGTTGTGCTGCTGTACTAAGTCCCTGTCGTATTCATTGATATTGACCAGCGCATAGTAGGCAACGGATATAACCCGTTCACCGGGGTCGCGGTCAATAGCACCGAAAGAACCGACTTGTTCCATATAGACGTTGTCCAGTCCTGTCAGTTCGGCGAGAACCCGTTTGGCTGCATCGTCCACGCTTTCGCTCTCTTGGACAAACCCGCCCATTAATGACCAGTTGCCCATTGCCGGTTCGAAGTTTCTTTTCAGCAACAACAAGTTTAGTTCTCCTTCGTTAAAGCCGAAAATGATGCAGTCGACAGCTATATAGAACTTGGGATTTATATTATAATAATTCGTCATTTTATAATATTTTGATTACCAGAAATACGCATAGAACAGAGCACAAAGAATAACTACGCCCAAAGAAGCGATTACATCCCATTTGTTCCAACTCTGTCTAATCAGCTGCTTATAACTGCCGGTAAAAGTAATAGCTTCTATCTGCTGGGCGGTAGGTTTCGGAGTGAAGAATGACACTACAACCATTAGTGCGATAAGGAAAACAAGCAACCATATTTCGAAGATAAGCCAGTTTGTCTGCCAGAACCAAGTGGTATATTCCCAATACCAACCGGACATAACATCTTTGCCTGTGTTGGTAAGAATATTGGTAAGCAAGCGTACCATACCGATAATAAATCCTATAATCATAGCAGCTTCACCGGCTTTCGGAGTAATTCGTTTAGAGAATATACCCATAGCAAATACAGCTACCATTGCCGGAGCAAGTAATGACTGAATACCTTGCAGGTAATCATAAAGACTGCCGAGACTCATCATTACCGGAATCCATGCCATACCGAGGATGACTACTACTACTGTAGCCACACGACCTACTAACACGTATGTAGCTTCACTCTTTCCCTTGCACATCGGTTTGTAGAAGTCTTCAGTGAAGAGCGTGGCACAAGAGTTGAAAAATGCTGCCAATGATGCGACTAATGCACAAATGAAGCCAATTGTTACAATGCCCTTTACTCCGGCAGGCAGTACGTCTTTTACCATAACAGCGAAAGCTGCATCCGTGTTGGACATATCAAATTCTCCTTTGGCAGCCAAAGCAGCTGCTACCATACCCGGAATGAGGAACATGAATACAGGCAGAATCTTAAAGTAACCGGCTGCAATACTACCTCGGCGGGCACGTTTCATAACCACATCATTGGCTTCTCCTTTACGTTGTCCGAGTACACGTTGCACAATGTGTTGGTCTGTGCACCAATACCAGAATCCGATAATGGAAGCACCAATGAATACCCAAAAACCGGGATATTCCTGATACATCGGGTCAGCTTCGCTCCAATGGAACATATGGTTGGCACCGTAAGCTTGTCCGTCTGTACCTACGTTCATTGCATTGCGTGCGTGATCCATCATTTCTGTCCAGCCGGTAGCGATACTTCCTCCACCCAAAGCGGATAACCCTAAGAAAAGTACAAGGAAAGAACCGATAATCAGGATAGGGGTCTGGATAGCAGAAAGAGTCATAACTCCTTTCATTCCGCTCAATACAGTGAAAATACCAGTAAGAACAATCAAACCGATAGCTCCGTACCAGAAAGGAAGCCCCAAAAGAAATTCCAGGAATATACCCCCTGTATAGGCTGTTACACTGACTTTAGTCAATATATAAGCAATCAGCGTAATAATGGAAAGCCATGAACCTGTACGCGGTGTATAGCGATATTTTAAGAAATCGGGCATTGTAATGATTTTGCCCATTTTGTTATTTAATAATTGATAGAAAGGGACGAAAAGCCATCCTAAGAGCAGGATCATCCAGCCTTGCATTTCCCAGTGGGCCATACCTACTCCTGACTTAGCGCCGGTACCGGCCAATCCTACCAAATGTTCTGAGCCAATGTTGGCTGCAAAAATAGCTGCACCAATGATGTACCAAGGCTCTCCCTTACCAAACAGGTAGTCTTCACTGCTTGCTCCTTGTTGCATACGTTTGTCCTTCTGTACGGCACGCCATACAGCCCATATCACAGCCATAATGCCGACAATGAGAATTGTCCAGTCGAGCCATATAAACTCATTTGAATTCCAGTTCATTTTGTTTTATGTTTTTAGTGTTAAACTTAAAGTTATTTTTCTACTGAGAATTTGAAAATACATTCACTGTTGTAAGTTTGTCCCGGTTCCAGGATTACAGAAGGCCACTGCGGCTTGTTGGGGCTGTCCGGATAATGTTGTGTTTCCAAACATACGGAAGCGCGCTGATTGTAAACGATACCTTTTTTGCCCTTTACGGTTCCGTCCAAGAAGTTACCTGTATATACTTGGATACCCGGTTCGTCAGTATAGACTTCCAAGCTGATACCGCTTTCGGGGGAAGTTAATTTGGCTGCAAGCTGTTTTACGTCTCCGTTGGTGTTCAGTACCCAGTTATGGTCGTATCCGTTACCGTATTTCAATTGTATGAAGTCAAAATTGGTAATATCCTGGCCTACTGCTTTGGGAGTAGTAAAATCCATGGGAGTATCTTTCACCGGCACTATTTCTCCGGTAGTCATGTAAGTGCGGTCTACGGGGGTGTAGCTGTCTGCATTCACATATAAGATATGATCTGTGGCAGCTTTAGAGGGGTCACCGGACAGGTTGAAATAAGAATGGTTTGTCATGTTGATAACCGTTTTCTTGTCTGTAGTGGCACTGTATTTAATATCTATGGCATTATCGTCTGTCAGTTTGAAGAGCACTTTGGCAGTCAGGTTACCCGGGAAGTTTTCGTCTCCGTCCGGAGAAACTCGTGTCAGTTCCAATGTCGTTTCATCAATGGGATTGGCTTCATATACTTGGTATTGCCATCCTTTGGGACCACCATGCAGGCAGTGCCCGAAGTTGTTTTTCGGTAATTGAATCGTATCTCCGTCCAACACAATTTTACCTTGATTGATTCTGTTGGCATAGCGTCCGATGGATGCACCGAAATCGCTTGGAATGTTTATGTAGTCGGCTATACTGTCGAAACCGAGAACAACGTCTTTCATCTCACCGTTTTTGTCAGGAACCATAATAGATACAATACGACCGCCGAAGTTGGTGATACATACTTCCATGCCTGACTTATTCTTTAGGGTATAAAGATTGGTCTGGGCATCGTTCACTACAGTTTGGAATTTTGTCGGGTTAAGACCGGAAAGGGTAAGTTCCGTTTGATTTTTTGGGGCGCAGGCGGCCAACATTAATGTAGCCATTCCGGCAATAAAAATGTGATTCTTCATGGTGTTATTTAATTTGAAAATTAGATTCTTATCTTCTTTCGGGTGTAAAAGTAACACTTTTATTTGGTGTAAGATGTACACTTTAATATGTTATGTAACATAAAAGAAAGAAACAGCCTTGAAAATTGTATATTTCAAAGCTGTTTCAGTGTATCAAAGGATACTTATTTTATTTTCTTGCCCCAATAGGTCTTATTATTTCCATAAGCGGCATAGACAATAGTATGTGTTCTCGGACTGGCTTCCCAATCTACCTCTCGTTGCAGGTAGAGGTCGATACCGTTGACTGTCAGAATTTGATTCTCTGCATCATAGCTCCATGTACTGCCTTTCCATGTTCCTTCAGTTACGGTGTGGTCGGCTGCCAGTGTCATGGTTACTGATTCTTTTTGAACTTCGTAACTGTAGGACAGGTCTATGTGTTCCCAGTTTCCAATCAGTTCTTCTTCTGTGACGGTTGCTTGCGGAACAGCTCCGTAACGTTCGGGCATAACCAGAGGCCAGCCGTCTTTTGTCCAACGTATGCTACGCACATGTCCCATCATAATGGCGTTATCTATACTTTCCGGAAGGCGTGCCTGTGAAGCATAGTACCAGTTGCCGTTACCGTCATCAAAGATAGCGCAGTGCGAAATGCCTACCCAACCGTCGCTGTTTTGGAACTTGTACGGGTGAGTTACTACCGGAAGCATATCAGCTCCTTCAGTTACGTTTGCGCCGTCAATACCGAGGTATGGACCGGTGATGCTTTTGGAACGACTTACACGTGTATTGTAAGGTATAGCCAATGCATCATAAGCTACGAACAGATAATAATATCCGGTTTCGGCATTGTAAATGATTTCCGGTCCCTCACTGGCTTGCCAACGGCTGTTGCCGCGGGTTGCTATAATCTGTCCGTATTCTGCCGGAGTATTTCCTTCAGCCCAAGGTACGCCTAAGCTTTGTTTCGGCATTCCTGTTTCGGCATCCAGTTCCATAGCTGCGATACCGCTGTGCCATGAACCGTATATCAACCAATGCGCACCTTCCGGAGTAATGATGTAGGAGGGGTCAATGGCATTCCATTTGAAGTAAGCATTCCAGTCTGTCAATGCAGGACGGGTCCAGTCCATTCCTTTATCGGAAGAGGAACATACTACCATTCCTTTGTCGGTCCATTCATTGCTTGCAGGGTCAGATGTTTCCATCAATCCGATGAAAGCGCGTTCGGTCCATGAATTATCAAAATCGGCTTCCGTATTTTCCGCACCTGTTTTGATATAGTTATTTATTACGATGGAGTAGTACATACGGTACAAGCCGTCTTTTACCTTGCGTACAACAGGAGCCCAATATCCGTAGGATGGTTCGGCAATAGCTTCCAGTCCCATTGTTGCTCTGTATTCATTGAGCTTTTCTTTTACCCATGCAGGAATTTCCAACATAGTTCCACCCAGATATTCCCAGTTCACGAGGTCTTTGGAGCGTCGTGCATGGAAGTGACCTCCGTATTCGTGTACATTACCATAAGAAGCGTCAGTCTGATACATATAATAATATCCGTCTTCGGCAAGCATTACAGAAGGGTCGTGCACATTGGCAAGGTTCCATTGGTTGCGCATTGTCCATGCGGAAATATTCTTATAGTTATCGGCGTATGCCGGTGCTTCATAAGCAGCGAGCGCTTCATCAAGCGTTCCCTCTGCAAGGGTAAGGCTGAATTCAGGTGAGTAAACCACGTCTCCCTGATATACACCGGCAAAGGCACGTATATGGTAAGTGGTCTGCGGAGCCAATCCCTCGAGTGTGGCGGATAATATTCCGTTGGTAACAGAACCTTTTATTGTAGAGTTGTAAATGGTAGGTGTTGCGGTTTTGCTATAACAGAACCCGGCGCTTGTATAGCGCACATCATCGCGGATATTGAATACGGTACTGAGCACAGCACTTGTTGAAGTTATATCGGCAGCTGCGGGTACTTCCATTTTGATGCCGGATGTCCCGTAGTCAACTTCATCGTCGCTGCACGCTCCCCAAAGGAGAGCGGCTGCGAACAGAGTGATTAGATATTTATAATGTTTGGTCATGATTCAAATCTTTAATTATTAGTAATGGCCTTGTTCTTATTGGGCAGCACTTTCTGTAGAGCTTGTAGAGAGCTCCCAGCCTGTATTTTGTTCCAGGTTCGGCAGCTTCTTGATTTCATCGTCCGGAATGGGGATGTAGTAGTTCTTCGGGCTGTTGAAAGTACGGGTTGGGTGAGCATTTGCCGTACCGTAAGTATATACGGTCGGATCGTTTGATGTCCCTTCACCGGTGATGGTGACCCCATACAGATTATATACTTGTTTATAGCGGGGCAGGTTTGTTTCACTGCTTTGTGTTTGTCCTTCAAACAGCTTCCAGCGGCGTTCGTCAAAGAACCGGTGGTCTTCAAATACCAGCTCGATGCGACGTTCGTTGCGAATACGTTCTCTGAACTGTTCTTGCGTCATACCTGAATAAGCCGGCATTCCTACACGTGCACGCAATTCATTTATATATTGGTATGCTTGTGCAGGACCGGATGCTTCATTAATGGCTTCTGCTGCATTCAGCAGGATTTCGCCGTAGCGGAAGATAGGACAAGCATGGGCGTTGGTGGAGATAGACTGTGCTCCGAAAGCAATGTTGTGCAAGTACTTTTTGGTATAGTAGCCGGTCAGTGTACCGCCAAATTGAGTTTCGTAGTCTGCACCGTCGGGATATGATACGTCTATCGCACGGTTTTCTTCATTCTGTTCGTCTCCCCACATTGAGCCATGGTGCAAGATAGTTTGTTCCAGGCGCGGATCGCGATTGGCAAATGGATTCTGCGGGTCGTATTGTGAATTGTCGGCATCAATAGGAAGTCCTTTGATAGTTTCATAGGCATCTACAAGGTTTTGTGTCGGATTGGTACGTCCGTTTGATTGCAGTGTACCTTTGAATCCGCAAGGAGCCAAATACTGCTCAATTAAAGATGTAGTCCATACAGAACGTGATAAGATATATTCGTCGTTGTAATATGGATTTGTCGTGAAGCATTCATAATAGTTCAGATTAGGATCGTCAGTAGCTGTTTTATACAACTTGTACGGCTTGTTCTGAGTATTGTTTTTGGTGATGAACGCAACAGCCGCATCAGCCGCTTCTTGCCACCAAGTCAGGTCGTTGGTGGGATTGTTAAGAGGAGATGCACGATAGAGGAGGGCTCTTGCTTTCAGTGCATAAGCGGAAGCACCGTTGACACGTCCCCAATTTTCACTTTCGTTGCTGTAACGGAAGGGTAATACATCCTTTATCTTGTCACATTCGTCGGCCACCCACTTCATAACTTCCGCACAACTGGTACGTGCCTGATTCATGCGAGGATCGTTTTGCTCGAATACAATAGGATTTCCTTCTTCATCGTCACCGATGATAGGGGCATCGCCAAACCAGGAGGCGAGCTCAAAGTGCAAGATAGCGCGCAGCATCTTGGCTTCTGCTATGTAGCGGTCGTATAGGTGGTTGTCATCACCGGTTTTGTCATAATTACCTACTACGTCTTCGCGGGCATTTGTCAGAAACAGGTTTGCCATACGGATACCTTTGCAATCACGTCCCCAGAAATAGGAAGAGAGGGGATGAGTGATGGCTGTGTAGCCGTCACTCAAAATGCCGTTATAATAATTACTTGTCCAGAAGCAGACTGCGTTATCGGTCATACAGTCGCGTGGTGCACAGTAATTCCCGTCGTTGAAGCCCCTGAATGCATCGGGCAGATAATCGTATATGCTTGCCAGAAAACCGCGTGTGTTTTCATATTTGCTGAACACTTGTTCATCCGAAAGTGTCAGGTCCACTTCCTTGTCAAGAAAGTCGCTGCAGGCGGAGGTTCCTGCCATCAGCAGGGCCGCAACTATATATGCTTTAATCTTTTTCATTTCAGTTTTGTTTTTTTATCATGGATTAGAAACCTACGTTGATACCGAAAGAGAATGTGCGGGTTTTAGGATACCACCAGCAGTAACTCATCGGTTTTTCAGGATCCATATTGTCGGGCAGGTGACTCCAGTTGCACAGGTTATAACCGCTGAAGTAAAGGCGGCATTTGGTGATACCGGCTTTTGCGAGCAATCGCTTGGGCAGTGAGTAGCCCACTTCGATGTTGCGCAGTGACAGATAATTGCCGTTTACCACCCAAATGTCGTTTTGGTAGGTTTTGGTGTCACGGTCACTGTCTACCGTGTTGAATCCGGAATAAGAGATACGCGGATACTTGGCATTGATGTTGCGCGGGTCTGTCGGATCGTCTGTATAATATCCCCAAGTATTGACTACCTCGTGGGTACTGTTGTTACCCCAGATGGAGTAAGTCATAGACGGAGAGAGGAATACGGAACGGTTCAGGTAGGCGGTCAGGGTGGCGCGTACATCGAATCCTGCATATTCAGCACCGAATGTTACGGACGGAGTGATTTCCGGAATGATGGTATAACCGCTGGGGGTCATATCGTTGCTGTCTATCTGGCGGTCGCCGTTCAAGTCTTTGAATACGGCTGTACCCAGCTTCTGGCCTGTTGTGCCGGCAAATGTATTATACGGATATTTTTCAGGATGGTCAATAGCGTCTTGCTGGCTGGTGGCAACAAGGCTGGCATCGCTGGCCCAGCCTTGGAACTGGTAGATATTCCAACCGCCTACAGTATTGTTAAATACATTTTCATACAATCCCTGTACGGAAGTGCCGTCGAAGATGCGTTTTCCTGTCTTGCGTTGCCATTCCACGTTAGGTTCGGTTTCGTCCATCTCTGTAATTTTATTGGTATTCCAAGTCAGCATACCTTCTACAAAATAGTTCACCTTGCCTACACGGTTCTGATGTCCGATGGTCAGTTCTATACCTTTTGATTCGGCTTTACCGTAAGAGTCTTTGGATACGGTGGCTCCCAGCATGGCAGGGGTATTGCTGCGGGTTACGAGAATATCCGAACGCCATTCCTTGAAAGCGTCGAATGAACCGTATAACTTTCTGTGCCAGAAGTCAAAGTCAAGTCCTACATTCACCATGTCCGAGATTTCCCATTTATTGTTAGGGTTACCGATCAAAGTCTCGGTAATACCTTGAATTGTGGAGCTGGAAGTACCGAAGCTGTAGTCTGTTCCGTCACCGTATGTACTTTGATACTTGTAACGGTCACTGACAACACCCGTAGACGATTGTCCCGCACGGCCGTATGAAGCGCGAAGTTTCAGCAGGTCGATGTTCTTGTTTTTCAGCCAAGATTCTTCAGATGCCACCCAACCGAGAGATGCACCGTAGAATGTTCCCCAACGCTCTTCCGGAGCATAGTCATCAAAACCCATGCGTGACAGGTTGCCTGAGAAGATGTACTTGTTGTCATAAACATAGTTTGCCTGAGCGTTGTAGGAGAGGTAACGTTTGGACGACAGCTTGCTTGGTGTGTGGTCATTGGCGTCGCGCACATTCTCTCTGTTCTGATAGGTGCGGATGAAGGCACGTGCATCAACGCTATGCTTTCCGAATCTTTGGCTGTAGTTCAGTCCGGCATTGAAGTTCAGATTGTAGTAGTTGGCACGTTCGTTGGCATCCGGATTGGTCAATGCTTTGTAAGTATTGGTCTGCGTCAGTGTAAACTGTGACGGATCTACCACATTGGGGTTTGTATAGTCATAACTGTATGTATTGATACTGTTGGTCTGGTAAGACTGGAATACGTCAAAGGCATCGAAGCTCACCATGACATTCGCTTTCAGTCCGGGTACTAATGATGACAAGTCACCGGTTACATTGACAGTAGAGTAGAGGTTACGGCGGCGGTTCTTGTCCTGACCGGATGATGCCAACAGGTAAGCCGGGTTCTTTGCCGTGTCAGAGTAGTAGAGTTCACCGTTAGGTGTGTAGACAGGTTCCAGAGGATTGGCTTCCACAGCGCCGAAAGTAACCAGCGAGAATACACCGGTAGTAGGCTGTGTGATATTGTCGATACGTCCGCCCAAATCCAGTGATACGTTCAAGTACTTGTTTACGTCAATGTCAAGATTGGAACGTAGGTTGTAACGGTTCAGCATATGCTGCGTATTGTAATTTTCGTTGTACTTGGTCCATTGGCTGTTCCACATACCTTCTTGGCGCAAGTATGAGAACGATACATAATAACGCGCACGACTGTTACCGCCGCTAATCTGCACATTGGTCTTGTAGATAGGAGCAGCTTCACGATACAATTGGTCGAACCAGTTCGTATTGAAATATTTGTACTTATCTATACCCTCCAGTTGTTCTCCGTTGGATACACGACGGTATTTCTCAATCTGTTCTTCGGTAAACAGAGGGTCCGAACCGTCCAGGTAGCGTGCACGGTTACGTGTAAGTGCCGTATTATAGGCATTCTGAGATTCCATTCGGTTACTCAACATCTGGAAGCCTACCTCCTGTGTGAAGTCTATCTTGGTCTTTCCGCTTTCACCGCGTTTGGTGGTTACCAAGATGGCACCGTTTGCACCGCGCATACCGTAAATGGCAGTGGCTGCGGCATCTTTCAGGACAGTGATGTTTTCAATGGGGAATGCATCAAGGAATGAGAGGTCACGTTCCACGTTGTCCACAATAATCAGCGGGCTGCGTGCATTTTCGTTCATAGTACGGATACCGCGGATATACATGGCGGTTTCCGTCCAACCCGGTTCGCTGGACCATTCATAGGTTTCCATACCCGTTACGCTGGAACTAAACGCATTTTGAAGCACTGTGATAGGGTACTTCTGCAATTGCTCACCCGATACGGTGGAAGTTGATTCGGTCATAAAACGCTTCTGTTTGCGGGTAAAGGGAATCGGCATGGTACGTTCGTATTCATTGATATCCAGTTCCATTGTGATTTTGAAGTCATCGCTAAACTCGGCTATGGCAGTCGTATTCTTGTAACCTACACTGCTTACATTCAGTTCGTCGGCAGGTTTCACATGTTTCAGACTGAAGCAACCGTCTGCGTCAGAGAGAGCGATGCGGCTCTGTTCGGCAACATTTATCACCGCACCCGGAATGGGATCGCCTTCCTGGTTTACGATGCGGCCCTTTAATGTCTGTTCACCCTGTTGTGCCCGGACAATGCCGCTCACTGTCAACAGGAGTCCCAACAGCAGGAGTCTGCTGATTCCTGCCAGCTTATTTATTATATGTTTTGTCTTTGTATACATAATATATTCGATTAAGGATTACCAACCCGGATTATTCTCAATGTTTGATTTCCAAACTTCCCCTTCAGGTATCGGATAGAGATACATCTTGTCTTCAAATACACGTTTTTGGGCTATTTTACGCATGATGGTTCCGTCTGTATCTACTTCTACTCCGTAGATGTCGCGTGAGAGAGCTTCGGTAGCTACATTCCAGCGGCGTACGTCCCAAGCGCGGTGCTCTTCAAAGGCAAGTTCTATGGTACGTTCCTTGTGGATGAAGTTACGCATCTTGTCTTTGGATGAAGTCAGGTCGGTGCGGTCGGCTACATTTCCTGTGATGCCCGCGCGGTGGCGGATTGCATCCAGTGCATCGTACACTTCCTGACAAGGTCCGTGCACTTCATTCATGGCTTCCGCATAGTTCAACAAGATTTCAGCGTAGCGGATGAAACTCCAGAGGCGATAGGATGTCTGTGAATGTTCCGCGCCCAAAATACTTTCGGGTATGTATTTGCATACATAGTAACCGGTAGGGGTGGAGTTGGCGTTGCCTATCGGATTGTCGCGCTGTCCGAATATCACATTGATAGTACCGTTACCCCATTCTCTGCCTTGATAAAGCACACTGGCTGCCAGACGAGGATCGCGGTTAGCCCAAGGATTGGCATCGTCATATCCGCTGGCTGTATTGATGGTAGGAACAGGGATACCGTACGTTGTATTGCTGTCATATACCGGAGCACCGGTCAAATCGTAGTTGGCAAAAGGAGAAGAACCGTCTGCCATGTCGTACATATCCACCAGATTCTGTGACGGACACAGGCCGCCGTTTCCGCCTTCACCTACAGGAGTATCGTTTTTGATACCGGCCCAGCCAATCATCACATCGTTGCGGAAGAAGATTGTTTCCTTGTTATTACCTGTATAGGTGGTTCTCAGGATAGCGTTGGTGTAATTTTCTCCTTCAGTGGCTCCGCTTGTCTGGAATAAAGTGAAGTTTTCGCCGTAAACATCTTTGAAACTTTGGGCGGCATCAGCGGCATTCTGCCACGTGATACCTGATTCGGATGCGTAGCGCGGACTTGCCATATAGAGTGCGATACGTGAGTACAAGGCTTTAGCCATCGGTTGTGAAACGCGTCCGGCGTAGCTTGTGCCCCATGCGGTAGAGTAATCCAGTAAACTGCTTTCACATTCTTTCAGCTCTTTCATAATGAAGTCTACTACAAATTCCTTTACGGTAGGGCGGGTAGTGTAGTTGCTCAGCAGGTCGCCTTCCGGATCCAGAACTTCCGTAACGATAGGTACGGGACCGTAGCGAAGGAACATTTCCCAGTAGAAGAATGCGCGCAGGAAGCGGGCTTCGGCTACATAAGTCTTTTTATCGGATTGGTATTTAGATTCACTGTCGCTTGCATTCTTAGGCACTTCATCAATGCGGGTGATAACCATGTTGCATTTGCGGATGCCGCGGTAGTAATGTTCCCAAGTGGCAGTCAGTTCGCTTGCACCGGCTGCACTGTAGAAGTTGCCCAGATTGAAAGAGGTCTTTACTCCTTTTCCGTAAGATGTTTCCGCCAAGTCGGTGGCGGCATCCAGCCAAGTGTCGTCAATGCGGTTGGCGCCATGGCGGAAGAAATTGTAAGTATCGGCATGGAACTGTACCAACATATTCCAGTCACTGAACACTTCTTCGCCTGTCAGGTCGTTACTGGGCTGTTTGTCCAGAAAGCCGCCGAACATATCTTCACACGAGGTCAGTGTGGCAGATGCCATGCTCAGGGCAAATATGCTATATAATAATGTCTTCTTCATATTCTATCAGAATTTAATGTTTACACCAAAGTTGATGGTTTTCATAATCGGGTAGCGGTTGGAGCCGTTGCTTTCAGGGTCTGTCAGACCGTCAAGATGATCCCAAGTAATGAGATTGTTGGCGTTGACGTACAGGCGGCAATCACTCATACCCACTTTCTTGGCCCACATGGTGGGTAGGGTATAACTCAGTTCAATATTTTTAAGGCGCATGAATGCACCGTTTTTCAAGAAGAAAGAGTTCTGGCGTTGGTTGTGGTCACCATAACTGTCGTAGTGCAACAGCGGATATTTGGCGTGAGCCAAATTATATTCTTCCGATTGCGCCGGATTCCAACGATCCAGATGATGTTCTTTCACCTTACCGCCGTTGATGAAGGCAAACATGGCTTCAGCATCGTAATAGCGGCTTACGTGGTTTACACCTTGGAACATGACGCTGAATCCCCAGTTCTTGTAGTTGGCTCCCAAAGTCAGTGCATAAGTATTTTCGGGAATATCGCTGAATCCGATGAATGTTTCATCCTGTTCGTCGATGTAGCCGTCACCGTTCATGTCGCGGTATTTCAGGTCACCTGCCTGTACATTTCCCAGACGGGATATGGGCAGTTCGCCGCCGTCTATATCGGCTTGGGTGATGAAACCGTCGCATTGCAATCCGAAATATTGGTTGATAGGATGTCCTTCCCGTTTACGATAGCTCGTTTTGGAGTCGGGTTCGTCCATGTTGATAATTTCGTTGCGTGCATGTGAGTAAGTCAACCCTATGGTATATGTAAAGTCATTGCCGATATGATTGGAGTGTTTCAACTCAATTTCGTAACCGCTGTTCTTGGTTTCACCCAAGTTGCCGGCTGCCATTATCACTCCCACCCATTCAGGACGGGTCAGGTAGTCGGTCAGGATGTTGTTACGCTTTTCGTAGAAGAGGTCTATGTTACCATTCAGCATTCCGTTCCACAGTCCGAATTCCAAACCTACATTATATTTGTGGGCACGTTCCCAAGTTACTCCGTAGTTGGGGTACTGTGCTTCGTAGACGCCGGTTTGTCCGGTTGTTCCGAAGTAATAGTCGTTGCTTATCTGGCTCCATTTCTGTTCATAGAGGAAGCGTTGTTTCACTCCGTTCTTGGTATATACATCGTTACCTACCTGACCGTAGGAAGCACGTATTTTCAGATTGTTCAGCCAGTCTTTGGTTCCTTCCATAAATTGCTCGTTGCTGATGCGCCAGCCTGCGGAGAAAGAGGGGAAGAAGCCGAAGCGCTTGCCCTGCATGAAGTTTTCCGAACCGTTGTAGCCGGCGTTGAATTCAAACAGGTAGCGGTCGTCGTAGCCATAAGTCACACGACCTACCATACCTTGATAGCGGGCAGCCAAGTCTGCTTTGTTGCGATAGTCATTTTGCATATACAGCATCATGGCGGTTACGTCGTGCTTGCCGAATTTGCGGGCATAGTTCACTTGCGCTTCCATATAAAGTTTGTAGATAGAAGTGAACTCGCTGCTATTGGTCATTTCGGTATCTGCGTTGAACTGATTGTACGAGGTGTACAAATCCGGATTGTTTCGGTTGTTCAGTTCGTAAGTGGCAAATTCCTTTGTGTAGTTGTTGCGGTGCAGGTTTTCGTAGTCGAAAGAAAGCATACCTTTCACACTCAGTCCTTCGGTCAGCCAGTCCATGTCATAGTCAACGATGAAGTTGGTTTCGTTGATGGTGTTTACAGAACGGTAGTAACCGCCTTCGGCAAGTGCTGCAACGATATTGTTTTGGTATTGCGAACTACCTCCGTAAAGGCTGCGGGTGCTTTCACCGCTTTTCACTTCGTAAGTTACGGGGAATATCCATCCCGGTGTATGGTTCAGTTCGTAGAATGTTTCGCTGTAGTTACTGCTTTCATCGGTATTGGATCCTCTGCGTTCTTCAAAGCGAGTACCGAAGTTTACGGAGAACGTAAGATCTTTGGTCAGGAAGAAGTCGGTATTGGCACGGAAAGCATAGCGGCGGTAGCTGGGGCTTGAACTGTTGCCATATCTGTCGTTGCTAAGGTTTCTTACCAATGAACGCTGGTCGTAGAGTTCGCCGGAAGCGTAATAACGCATACGCTTCGTACCGCCACGAATGCTTACGTTATAGCGTTGGGCGGGTGCTGTACTGCGGAGTACTTCATCGTACCAGTTCACATTAGGATAAAGCATGGCGTCAATGCCGCTTAGTTCACCGTTTGATGATTTACGGAACATCTCGATGTCATTGGCGCTGTATTGCGATCTCAGTCCGTCGTTTTTCAAGGCTTCTTCCAGCAAGGTTACCGACTGGTAAGAGTCGAGGTAAGTATCTGTGCGGGTAGGGCTCTGAATCTGCCAGTTGGCAGTGAGGCTTACTTCCGGTTTCTGTTCCTTACCGCGTTTGGTGGTAATCAGCATAACGCCGTTTGCACCACGCACACCGTATACGGCAGTTGCCGAGGCATCTTTCAATACAGAGATTGTTTCGATATCATCAGGTGCTATTTGGGAGAAAGCACGTTCTACACCATCCACTAAGATAAGTGGCTGTGCATCGCCTGCAAAGGTTGCGCGACCACGGATGTAAATCTGCGCATCGTCAGCACCCGGAGCACCGGAAGTTTGTGAGGTAATCACACCGGAGATTTTACCGGAAATAGCTTGCGATACATTGGCAGCGGGAGTAGAGAGCAGGTCTTTGGAAGACACTTGTGAGATAGCACCTACCACACTCTCTTTCTTCTGCGCACCGTAACCTACTACGACAACTTCTTCCAGCATTTCGGAATCCTCTTTCAGGGTAACGATGATAGAAGTCTTTCCGCTCACGTTGACTTCCTGTGTTTGGTAGCCTACATATGATATTTGCAGAATGGCATTGTTCTTGCTTACAGTCAGCTTGAAGTTACCGTCCAAATCTGTGATTACACCGTTGGTGGTTCCTTTTTCCAATACACTGGCGCCGATAACGGTTTCGCCGGTGGCATCTTTTACGACACCTGTTACTTGCTTGGACTGGGCAAAGAGGGTTTGTCCGGTCAGAAGCAGGGCAAGCATCAACAGCAAGCGGGAAAATGTGCTCCCACACGCTTTATGATTTGTTTTGTTATTTTTCATATACATATATCAGTTAAAGATTATTCCACATCTATAAATGGATAAGTTACTACCGACTCCATATCAATATAACCACCTTCGATAGTAAGGAAAGCTCCGAGTTCCGCACTTTCTTCTAAGTCTTCAAAATAAATGCTGTAAGTGGGAAGTGCTTTTCCTGCTGCGGTTGTAACATTAGAGATTACATCTACACGCCCATCTGCACGTTTGATTTCCAATACGACTTCTGCACCATTCATGTCTGTTTTAAAAGTAGACCAGTCAAAACCGCTTGTCATGTTGTCTGCATTATAGCGGGCTCCCCAGCCAAAGGCATCGGAACGTAGTACCAGATATTCTTCATAGCCGCTTTCCGGTCTGTCTTTACCATTAGTGAGGATTACAAGCCAGTTTTTGAAATTTTCGTCTCCCTTAGTGTAGTTCTTGAATTGATATCGAAGAGCAGAGTTTGTGCCTTCTATCTTGGTGTGTTGAGAGAATACAGTCCACCAACCTGCGCTGCAATCTTGCGCACCTATTCTGTAATCTCCGATTGAGTAACTTGCTCCGTAGTAGGTTTCAGCTTTGGACAATTCTATATAGGAATGGTCTACGGTAATGAATGTACCTATGTCAGTAGTACTTACGCCGTCATAGCTAAATGAATAATCTGCCAAAGCCCCACCGGATGCTGTTTTTGTTTTTACCGAGACATTGATTTTAGAACCGTTTCTTGTGATTGTCATATCTACTAAAGCTCCTTGCATATCAGCAACGAAAGTGTCCCAATTAAATCCGTGGATTATATTGGCGGCATTGTAATTAGAATCTCCCCAGCCATAAGCATCGGCACGGAGAACAAAGTATTCCGCATATCCGTCAGCTCCGAATTCTTTTCCGTTTGTAACAGCCAATACCCAGTTATTCCAGTTGTCTCCGGAATTATTGTAGTTGTAGAACTGGTAATGGAAAATACAGTCACCGGAGCGTACAAGCTGTTCTGATTTAGGTTCAAAGAAATTGGAAGTGTAATCTGTGTTACCAATAGTAATGTAAGGTGAACTTTCTTCACCGCCGTCCGGTTTTCTCGGATCTGTCCATTCCTTGCTTGTAATTGTATTGCGATAGAACTTCACATCATCCAGATAGAATTTCTTTGTTTGTGTATCCGACCCGTATCCCATATATATATAAGGTACGGATGCCATGAACTGTACAATTTTGGAGAAATCAAAATCGGTTACATTTTGCTCGATTCTTTTTTTGCCGTCTACATATACAAAGTAGCCTGTATTGGTTACGGACAATGCAACGTAGTGCCATACATCGGGGGTAAGCAATCCTGTATTGGCAGAATTCGGGTTGTTGGCCTCATACCTGCCGTCTTCACCCTCATAGCTTAGCCAGCCATTGGCTGTGATGAACATACGTTGAGTGCCATTTTGGTTTTCAAAAGAAAAGAGGGCGCCGGTAAGGTCTTGTGTATAGGCGGCGATTTCGTCTTCATCCGTCATTTCTGCCGTTCCGGCTTGCTTGACGTAGAATACGAGTGATACGGCATTTTGTACCTTAACCTTGTTATACGGATTGAATATGCGGGCATATCCGTTGTCAAGGCACAGTACTTGTCCCATCTTTTCATCTGTAACCAGTGAAGGAACATCGCCTCCGGAATAGGCGAAGGTTTGGATTTCTTCGGAGTTTACTCTGTCTCCGTCGAACTTCAGGTTAAGTACCTGTTCAAGTTTAGGATAAACATCGGAACCTGCAGGCGGGTCCATTTGTCCCCAATCTTCACATGAACCGAGCGAAAGGATTGTAAAAGCCGCTATAATCAGCGACGGCCACTTTCTTGCTTTCATAATTTAGATATTAATAGTTTAACAAATAATCCTACTCTCATAGTAGTGCCGCAAAATTAAGTTCAAATGTACGCATAAAGGTGGACAAATGAATTTTAGAGGTGGATAAATGAAAAATAAGTGTAGAAAATACATTATTGCTGTCAATTCATGGTATGTCTATAAAATTTAGTATTTGCTTTTACGCGACCATTAAAACCAGCTTTTTTCTTTTGCCTTAGAACGTTTCCCGGCTTGCTGTGCTCGCTTGTTGCGAAGTATGAGCTCAGTCTTTGCCTTATGAAATAAATTAGTTGCAATTGTAGGCGGAAGTTATATTGCTTTCCGGGGTTGTATATAGGGGGGATACAGGTGCAAACTGGAACTCAAGAATATTCCCTATTTTTTATATACATGATAATCCGTTTTGATGTATATCAAAATGAATTATGATATATATCAAAACAAGTCTTGTTAGCTGAATACTTCTTGCACGAGTAGTGATTATTTGAACGCTTACGTTCAAATGTAGCCGTTGAGTATTTAATGCTAAAATAAAATTGTTCAGAGTCAATTTGCATGGAGTGGCTGACTAAGTATGCCGGATTTAATTTTTAGTAGCCATTTAAGAGTGTGTGACATAGTTTTTTGTACCTTTGTCTTTGTAATAATGTAAAGGTCATCATAAAGCGTGAGAATATGAGCAACAAAATCTATCCTATCGGAATACAGAACTTCGAGAAAATCCGTAAAGAGGGATATTTCTACATTGATAAAACGGCTTTGGTTTATCAGTTAGTAAAGACAGGCAGTTACTACTTCCTCAGCCGTCCGCGCCGTTTTGGAAAGAGTTTGCTCATCTCTACCCTCGAGGCTTATTTTCAAGGGAAGAAGGAGCTGTTTACCGGTTTGGCTATTGAGAAGCTGGAGAAAGACTGGATACAATATCCCATATTTCATCTTGACTTGAATATTGGCAAGTATGATGCTCCTGACAGTTTGGACAAAATATTGAATGACCATTTAGGAGTTGCAGAAGGAATACCGCAATGCGCTGAAACCTTTCTACGGAGTGCTGAAGACCATGGACGGTTGTATCAAGTTTGCCTTGCTGACGGGTGTCACCAAGTTTGGCAAGGTCAGCGTGTTCAGTGACCTGAACAATCTGAATGACCTTTCAATGTGGAACAAGTACATTGATATTTGCGGAATCAGCGACAAGGAGCTGCACGATAATCTTGAAGAAGAAATGCACGAGTTTGCCGAAGCGCAGGGTATGACGTACGAACAGTTCCGGGACAAACTGCGTGAGTATTACGACGGTTACCACTTTACGCAAAACTCCATCGGCATCTATAACCCGTTCAGTTTGCTGAATGCTTTCGACCGCAAAGAGTTCGGCAGCTACTGGTTTGAGACGGGAACGCCTACTTACCTGATAGAGCTGTTGAAACGTTATCATTACGACTTGGAGCATATGGCACACGCCGAAACGTATGCCGATGTGCTGAACAGCATCTATGGTGATGAAGAACCGCTGCCTGTAATCTTCCAGAGCGGTTATCTCACGATAAAGGGGTATAATGAAGAGTTTGGCCTTTACCGTCTCGGTTTTCCTAATCGTGAGGTGGAGGAGGGTTTTGTGAAGTTCCTTATCCCTTATTATACTCGTTTCAATAAGATTGAGGCACCGATACGCCTTACGAACTGGTGAAGGACTTGGAGCTGCACTACCAGAATGTGCTTTTCATCGTTTTTAAGCTGGTGGGCTTTTATGTGAAAGCGGAATACCACACTTCGCAGGGCAGAATAGACTTGGTGCTGCAAACCGACAAGTACATCTATGTCATGGAGTTCAAACTGGATGGTACTGCCGAAGAGGCTTTGCAGCAAATCAATGATAAGCAGTATGCGTTGCCTTTTGCCGCGGACAGCCGCAAAGTGCTCAAGATAGGGGTGAACTTCAGTAACACCACGCGCAATATTGAACGTTGGGTGGTAGAGGAACTCCAATAACTTATACAGTCTGACGGCGTTTGTTGAAAATCAGAATTCTTCCTCATTGAGCAAGGAACTTGGTGTTGCATTAAAATATTTGGTGAAACATCTGGTGAAGTATTTGGGGTCGTTGAATCCTACTTCATATGCAATTTCCGCAATATTCATGCTTTTGTTCTCCCGGTTTTTCAGCAGCATTTCGCGGGCAATGTTCAGGCGATAGTTTCGTATGAACTGTCCGGCAGATTGTCCGACAAGGCTTTGCAGTTTCTTGTTCAGCAGACTCTTGCTTACACCTGCCGCTTCGCAGAAATCGCTGACCTCGAAATAGGAATTTTTGTAGTTCTCCTTAATGACATCCATGATGCGGTTGAGGAACTTCTTGTCGCCCGACTCTTCTTCCATATTCAAGGCATCTACGTCCATGTCAATGGCAAACTTCTTTTGATAGCGCTTGCGGTTCTCAAGGATATTCTCTATTCGGGCAAGCAGCAGTGTTTCATCAAACGGTTTCAGCAGATATTCGTCTACCCCTATGCGGTAACTTTCCAAACGTGACTCTTGTGATGTTTTGGCGGTCAGCATAAGGAAAGGAATATGGGAGATGGTGAAGTTCTCCTTTACCCGGCGGGACAGTTCGATGCCGTCCATAACGGGCATCATCAGGTCACTGATGATAAAGTCTACCGCATGCGAGTTTAGTATGGACAGGGCTTCTCCTCCGTGGGCGGCTTCGAGTACATTGTATTTGTCCCGCAGGATGGAACGGATATACCCGCGCATATCCGCATTGTCTTCTACAACCAGAATGGACAGGCCCTTTCCGGTACTCTCGGATGTCTGTACCGTATCGGTCACCGTAAGCTGCGGGGTGCTTTCGGCTATTGTCTCCGTTGTGCTGTTTTCCGGAGTTACCGGCAGGAGAATGCGTAATGAGCAACCGGTTGTGCGGTTGTTTTGTGCATGGATTTCACCGCCGTGCATTTGTACGATGCGTTTGCACAGGTAGAGCCCGATGCCGCTTCCCGCCTGTCCGTACATGGGATATTTGGTTTGTCCTTGCGACTGGTAGAAGCGGTTGAATATCTTGTTTGTATCCTCATCGGGAATGCCGCTTCCGGTGTCGCTGACGCAGATGTAAAGCGTTGACTTGCCCTCTTCGGCAGATGGTAGCAAGGCTATAAACAGAGATACACTTCCTCCGTTGGGGGTGAACTTGATGGCATTGCTCAGCAGATTAGTCAAGACCTTGTGCATCGCTTCCTCGTCATAGGATATTTCAGGCAAAGGCATCCGGTAGTAACGCTTCAGCGTGATACCCCTTTCTTTGGCGAAAACCTCAAAAGGAACTATCAGCTCATTGGCGAATTTCAGGAAATTATTTTTCGTTTTCACTATTTCCAACTTGCCCGATTCCACTTTGCGGAAGTCCATAAGCTGGTTGACGAGCGATAGCAGATATTTGGAGTTGCGTTCTACAAAGTGCAGCTGTTCAATTACCTGCGGATTGTAACTCAGCTTTAGTGCACGCTCTATCGGGCCTATAATCAGAGTAATCGGAGTGCGGAATTCGTGTGTGATATTGGTGAAGAACGCAATTTTATCCAGAGTGAGTTCCTGTATTTTGCGTGTCATCTTGGTGAGTTGCGCCTTCTGCCGGGTAATCTTCTCGTTTTGTTGTTTCAGCATCTGGTTTTGGCGGGACAGCTCTTCGGTCTGTTCCTCCAGCAGTTGTTTTTGTTTTTTCAGTTCATGGGTACGTTGCTCCACTTTCAGGTGCAACCTTTCCTTTTGCTCTTTCAGGCTTCGTATGCGCCATTGGTAGAATTGCCAGACGGCGAGTGCGACCAGTACGATTATAATCAATATAAACCATGCCGTCTTGTAAAAATAGGGCCGGATGGTGATTTGAAGTTCCGTTATGTTCTCTTCTTCGGCTTGGTCGTAGGGCGTATATTTCACTTGCAGCGTATAGTCTCCCGGAGACAAGTTGGTGTAGGTTGCAAAACGCCGGTTGCCGGGTACGTGTATCCACCGGTTGTCAAAACCAAGCAAGCGGTAGCTGTAGGTCGCGGTATTGTCGGACTCGTAGTTGAGTGCGGAAAACTCCAGTGAGAAAGACTTTTCACGTTCGTGAATGCAGATTTCCTTGCTTACGGCAATATCCAGCGGCAGTCGGTCGGTGCCGGGGAAGATTTCCTCGTTGCCTACCTTCAAGCGGGTGAACCGTACTTTTGAAGACTGGGTAGGTACGGTAGGTAGGTTGCAGTCTATGGCAACCAGCCCGGATACTGTGCCGAGGTAGAGTTTACTGTGCCGGGAACGGTAAGCGGCGTTCCAGTAAAACTGGGTGTCGGCGAGACCGTCCTGCCGGTTGTAGCTGACGAAACGGTTTTCTGCAGGCTGAAAACGTGACAGCCCGTTATTGGTAGCTATCCAGATGTATCCTTTGTCGTCTTCCAGAATGCTGCGGATGCTGTTGTTGGGCAGTCCGTGCAGGGAATTGTAGCAGATGAACTGTTCCTCACCGCGTTCGTTTTGCCTGCGTTTGTATATGCCGTAGCCATTGCTTCCCAGCCATAATGTGCCGTCCTGAGCTTCGTAGAAGCAGCATATCTTTTCTATCAGCCCGGAAGACGGATTGTCCAGTTTGTATTTCAGGTGGCGGTACAGGAAAACTCCGTCCGGCGACGAAGCGGGGCAGGAGTGGAGATCGATGATATAGACGCCCTCCAGACAGCCTATCCACAGTTGTCCGTCTTTGTCTATGATAGAACCGATGCAGCCGCGTATGTTTTCGGCTGCGCCATTGGCGAGCGGAGAGCGGAGCCGCTTATGCCGGAGGTCGTAGAAGAATAATCCTTGGTTGGCTCCAATCCACATACCGTTATTGATGGAGTCGTAGGTCAGCACTCCGATAAAGTCGATGGGGTAGTTGTTTTCATTCGCGGCGGTGATTGCTTCTATCCTGCGCTGCGGGTTTTGCGGATTGATAAGGTTGATGCCGCCGCCCCACGTACCAATCCATAACCTGCCCTGTCCGTCGGCGGTGATGGCGCTTACCGAGTTGTGGGTAAGTGCGCCGCTTTCGTGCGTATAGTGGATAAAGCTGTCGCTGCCCGCCACCTTTTTGTTCAATCCTCCTTCTACCGTACCTACCCATAAGTTGCCGCTATAATCCTCGTAAATGGCGTTCACCGGATTGTGGGAAATTGTTTGGAGGTTTTTGTTATCGTATCGGTAATTCTGTATGGACAGGCGTTTGGCTGTCATTTTGTTGATGCCGCCGCTTTCGGTTCCCACCCAGATATGTTTCCCTTCTACGGTGATGCAGTTGATGAAATTGCTGTTCAGCATTTTGCTGCCGGTATTGGATGCCCGGTCGCTTATGCGCTCAAAGTTATCATTTATAGGATTGTATATATTGATACCTTTCAGGCTGGCAACCAGCAGTTGTTTGTCGTTGGTTACGGCAAGGCAGGTCAGGAAATTCTGTGAGAGGGAATGCGGATTGCCGGCAATATGCACATATTGTTTCACTATGTTCTCATTTTTATTATATCGGTACAGCCCTTTGTCGGTGGTAATCCAAACTTCACTCTCTTTGGCTATGAAGTCCGTAAAATAGAGGTCCGGCGCAAAACTCAGGCAATCGGCAATCAGCGTTTCTTTCAGTGTGCCTTGTGCGGTCATGCCCACTTTGTATAATCGGCCGTTGATGCCTATCCATACTTTTCCCTCGCTTTCAACATCCTTAAAAGTGATGTCGTATCGGTAAGGGTTGGAGACTTCCAGCGAATGGATGCTTTCTATATCTCCGTTGGTGCGGAAAGCGATGCGGTGCAGGCTGTTGCCGCAATACAGCCAGATACATCCGTTGATATCTTGTGTAATCATGGAGGCGGGTTGCTTGACGAGCGTTTCCAACAGCTTGCGGGAGTCATGGGGCAGTACGGATTGCATGGTTGTGAGGTCGATAATATCCGTACCTCCTTCCGAAACAACCCAAAGCCGCCGGAAGTTGTCTTCGTGGACTTTGCGGATAAAGTTGCTTTTGAGTCGGCAATGCGGGGTGGACGGGGTGAAGTTGATGAATTCGTAACCGTCGTATCTGGATAGTCCGCCGCCCGACATGGAAATCCAAAGGAAGCCTTGCCTGTCTTTGTATATATCGTCGACGAAATTACTGGGAAGCCCCTCGTCCATGGTTATATAGATAGTGTTGTACCGGTCGGTAAAAGACTCCTGCGCCCGCAGGAAAGCGGGATTTGCCAAAGCGATATATAATATAATAAGGTGGAAAAACTTATGCATTGTTTTATCAATTGGTATTAGCGAAAGCAAAGTTAATAGATTACTTGTGACAACCCTAATAAGTCTGCGGTCTTTTTTGTAAAGTTGTCGGATTGTCCACCTCAAAAGTTCATATATCCACCTCTTGTGCTTTGGGCATGGCGTACATTTGCAATGTAATTTTTTATTTACTGATATTATGAGAAATTTGTTATGTATGATTGTCCTGTCTATGGGAGTTTCATTTGCCGGTTGCAATTCTCCGGTTTTTGCTCCTGTGGCTTCATCCAATCCTTGGCAGGATGACTATTCCGCTTTGTCCTCTATGGACAATTACCGCTCGTGGGGAACTTACAATGTACACGATCCGTCGTGCCGCAAACTGGGCGACTATTATTATATGTATTCCACCGATGCTATTTTGGGTGAGAACCGTAAGGAAGCCGAGGAGAAAGATGTTCCGTTAGGCTACATACAAATGCGCCGTTCCAAAGACCTTGTTCAATGGGAATTCATCGGTTGGGCTTTTCCCGAAATACCGCAGGAAGCCGTACAATGGGTACACGCTCATACAGGCGGCAAAGGGGCTACCAATATCTGGGCCCCCTATATCATTCCTTTTGGCGATATATACAGGCTCTATTATTGTGTGTCGGCTTTCGGTCGCAACACGTCCTATATAGGTATGGCGGAATCCGCATCACCCGAAGGCCCGTGGACGCAACGCGGTTGTGTGGTCAAGACCGATGAAACTTCGGTCATGAACGCCATTGACCCGAGTATCATTGTTGATTCCGCTACCGGGAAGTGGTGGATGCATTACGGTTCGTTCTTCGGCGGATTGTACTGTGTGGAGTTGAATCCCGAAACGGGACTTCCTGTCAAAGAGGGAAATCAAGGACATCTTACCGCCCGTCGCGCCACTTATTGGAAAGATAACCTGGAGGCTCCCGAAATTATTTATAATTCCGAACTGAAGCAATATTACCTGTTTGTTTCGTACGATCCGCTGATGACCACTTATAACGTGCGGGTAGGACGTTCGGATAAGGCAGAAGGTCCGTTCACCGATTTCTTCGGTGTGGAACTGAAAGATACTACCAACAATTTTCCGATACTGACCGCTCCGTACCGTTTCAATAATCATCCGGGATGGGCGGGTACGGCACACTGTGGCGTATTTACATCGGATGAGGGACAATATTTCATGGCGCATCAGGGGCGTTTGTCTCCGCATAATCAGATGATGGATCTCCATTTGCGTCAAGTATTTTTTACGCCTGACGGTTGGCCGGTGGTATCGCCCGAACGTTATGCCGGTAGCGCTCCCCGTAAATTTTCGGCAGCTGATATGGCAGGCGAGTGGGAGATTGTACGTGTGCAGGAGCCTGCCTATGAGCGTCGTTTGGAGGCAGGGCAGATTTTGTGGGGCGAAGGTCAGCTTAAAGACGAAGAGTGGAACCTTTCGAGCATACTGTCTTTTGAGAAAAATGGATGTTTAGGTAAAAATAAAGGAAACTGGAGTCTCTCGGAAGCAAAGCAATTATTATCTTTGACGCTGGAAGGCGAGTGCGTGGATAATCTGATTGTGTTTGCCGGACATGATTGGGAGAACGAAACGGAAACCGTTCTTTTCACAGGCTTGGACAGTCGTGGCAGGTCTGTATGGGGAAAGAGAATTAAATAATCATATATACATTTTTATACCATGAAGAAATACAAAGGATTATTGGCGGTGTTGGCCCTTGCAGCAGGCTCGGCACTTCAAGCACAAACAAATGAATTGGTGATACAAGCCGGGAAACCCGGTGCGGAAATTCAGCCTACCATGTACGGCTTGTTTTTCGAAGATATCAATTATGCTGCCGACGGCGGTCTGTATGCCGAACTTGTGAAAAACCGCTCGTTTGAGTTTCCACAACCTTTTATGGGGTGGAAGACATTCGGCAAAGTGTCTCTGAAAGACGACGGCCCTTTTGAAAGGAACCCGCATTATGTGCGTCTGGCGTATGCCGGACATCCGCATAAGCAAACGGGATTGGACAATGAAGGCTTTTTCGGTATCGGCGTAAAGAAAGAGGAGGAGTATCGTTTTTCCGTATGGGCACGTGTACCGGAAGGAGATGCAGCAAGCAAGATTCGTGTGGAACTGGCCGATACAAAATCCATGGGCGAGCAACAGGCTTTTGCCACAGCCGAGGTAACGGTGGATTCAAAGGAGTGGAAGAAATATCAAGTGGTCTTAAAGTCGGAAGTGACTAACCCGAAAGCCATTCTCCGTATCTTCCTGGCTTCACCGCAAACAGTGGATTTGGAACATATCTCCCTCTTCCCGGTAGATACTTGGAAAGGACATGAGAACGGACTTCGCAAGGATTTGGCGCAGGCATTGGCAGACATAAAGCCGGGTGTGTTCCGTTTCCCCGGAGGATGTATTGTGGAAGGTACTGATATTGCATCACGCTACGACTGGAAAAAGTCGGTTGGTGCGGTAGAGAACCGTCCGCTGAATGAGAACCGTTGGCACTATACTTTCCCGCATCGTTTCTTCCCCGACTATTACCAAAGTTACGGTTTGGGATTTTATGAGTTCTTCCAACTTTCCGAGGAAATTGGTGCAGAACCGTTGCCGGTACTGAGTTGCGGTTTGGCTTGCCAATTCCAGAACCCGAATGCGGATGCGCATGTGGCTGTTTGCGATTTGGACAGCTATATTCAGGATGCACTCGATTTGATAGAATTTGCGAATGGAGCTGTTGATACGCCGTGGGGAAAAGTACGTGCCGAAATGGGACATCCCGCACCGTTCAATCTGAAGTTTATCGGTATCGGCAACGAACAGTGGGGAAAAGAATATCCCGAACATCTGGAACCGTTTGTCAAGGCTATCCGTAAGGCCTATCCCGACATCAAGATTGTGGGCAGCTCCGGTCCCGATTCCGAAGGAAAACAGTTCGATTATCTCTGGCCGGAAATGAAAAGACTGAAAGCGGATTTGGTAGACGAGCATTTCTATCGTCCCGAATCATGGTTCCTCGGTCAGGGAGCACGCTATGATAACTACGACCGTAAGGGCCCGAAAGTTTTTGCCGGAGAATATGCGTGTCACGGCAAAGGCAAGAAGTGGAACCATTTCCACGCTTCATTACTCGAAGCAGCCTTTATGACCGGATTGGAGCGGAACGCGGATATTGTGCACATGGCTACTTATGCACCGTTGTTTGCCCATGTAGAGGGTTGGCAGTGGCGTCCGGACATGATATGGTTCGACAACCTGAACTCCGTACGTACTGTAAGCTACTATGTGCAGCAGCTTTTTGCAACACATAAAGGTACGAATGTTCTCTCTCTGACTATGGATAAGAAGCCTGTAACGGGTGCTGAGGGGCAGAACGGGTTGTTTGCAAGTGCCGTATGCGACAAGAATAAGAAGGAAATAATTGTGAAGGTAGCCAATACTTCGGATAAGGTACAACCTTTGTCACTGAAGTTTAACGGTCTGAAGAAGAAAGATGTTCTGTCGGGAGCCCGCTGCATCAAGCTTTCTTCCGCAGACATGGATAAGGATAATACGATTGAGAATCCGATGGCAATCGTACCGCAGGAAACGTCTCTGAATGTTGGCGGACAGGCATTGAACGTGGATTTGGAACCCGCTACATTTGCAGTATATATCTTGAAATATTAAAATAGGAGTTAAAGGTCGATACTCTTCCTTATAATACTTGTTCCATCGGCCTTTGACTTCCTTAAGTATATTCTCTGAATTATTCTATATTATCAGTATCTGTCATTCAGAGCGCAGCGAAGAATCTCTTCCCTACGCATACATTCAGAGAGTAGATTCTTCGCTACGCTCTGAATGACAGATAGTATAAGTTAATTATATTGATGAGTTTAACTCTTTAAATTCTTAAATTCTTAATTCCTTAACTCCCCTTAACTCTTTAAATTTTTAATAAATCAAATTATGAATAACTGGTTTTTATTTTGGGTTGGTTCTTTGATGCTGACAGTCCCGCAAGGGCTGTCGGCACAAAGCGACACAACCTTTGTTGCTACGGGAAACCCGATAGTAAAGTATAAGTTTATTGGAGATCCGGCAGCAATGGTGCATGACGGAAAAGTGTACATCTATGGCGGTCATGATGAATGTCCTCCTCCGGCAGAGCACTACGACTTGAAAGAGTGGTGTGTATTTTCTTCTCCCGACCTCAAGACCTGGACGGAACACCCCGTACCTTTAAAAGCGAAAGACTTTTCTTGGGCAAAGGGTGAGGCTTGGGCAAGTCAGGTAATAGAGCGCGACGGTAAATTTTATTGGTATGTGACGGTAGAGCATAAAACCGTTCCGGGTAAGTCTATCGGTGTAGCCGTATCCGATTCGCCGACAGGCCCGTTTGTCGATGCCCGCGGTTCCGCCCTCATCACTAATGATATGACGACCGACCGCAGCAAAAGCTACTGGGATGATATAGATCCCACCGTCTTTATTGATGATGACGGACAGGCTTACTTGTGTTGGGGTAACAGTCAGTGCTATTTTGCCAAACTGAAAAAGAATATGATAGAGTTGGACGGCCCTATTATTCCTCTCGACCTTCCTCGCTTTACGGAAGCTCCCTGGATTCATAAACGCGGTGATTGGTATTATCTCTCCTATGCCGCAGAATTTCCCGAAAAGCTGTGTTATGCCATGAGCCGCAGCATTACAGGCCCTTGGGAATACAAAGGCATTCTGAACGAATTGGCAGGTAACTGCAATACAAATCATCAAGCCATTATCGAGTTTAAAGGCAACTGGTATTTCATATATCACAATGGCAGCATCAATACTGCCGGTGGAAGTTTTCGGCGCTCAGTCTGTATAGAACGTCTGTATTATAATGAAGATGGAACCATGAAACGGATACAGATGACGTCGGAAGGAATTTATTAAAAAGTTGATAGGTTAATTGAAGGTAACAAAAAATAGGGTGATATTGTGGTTTCCCACTTTATCACCCTATTGCTTTACCTAAAAAACATTTTGGTTCAACTTACCTAAGTGTTAAGATGCTTGGATTAAAAATGTGTGTATATTTGCAGAGTGATACAGAGGATGAGTTTATAGAGGATAATTAAAAATAGAATGGTTATGTTTGAAAGAGAGGTTGAAAGGTAAGACACCTTATTGAAAGAGTATAATGAAATCCTCTTCTCAGCCCATAGTTGCGCGATTGAGGGCACCACTTTCTCTGTAGATGATATAAGAATTTTGAAAGAAAAAGGACTGGGAATGATACCGCAGGGTAAAACTCTCTTAGAAGCATTTGAGATATTGGATCACTTCAATGCGTATGAGTTCCTAAATGGGGCAGACAGACCGGTCATTTGCCGAACAGCTGGTTAAAGATACACACCGGATTCTAACCCAACATACACTGACATACCGGTATAAAGATGCAGTCCCGAGCGAATACACCAATACCGATATGGGACCGGTGATACAATCTTCGGGGATCATGAAGAACTGATAGCACGTGCTCTGCGATTATTGGCTTTGACACAAAAGGCAATAGAGGAATCACTTATACATCCGGTAGAGGTTGCGTCGCAGTTCCATAAGCATTTCTTCATCCTGGTCAAGATGAATCAGCCTATGATACTGATTGAGAAGCAGGATAGGGAAAAATATATTGGTGTGCTTAAAGCCTGTCGGGATGAGCGTAACCTTGCTCCGATAGTTGACTTTTATTTCAAGACGGCTATTAAGAAAATGGAAACCGAAATTGTCTTGAAAAAGGAAATGACTAAAGATAATGGCTTTGATTATTTAATATAAAACATTGTAAAATAGTGTGTTAACTATGTTTTATTTGCTTTTATCAATAATGTTCACTATCTTTATAAAGATAATAAATTGCATTTTAGAACAAACAATATATGAAAAAACAATTATTATTCGGCTTGTTGGTTGCAAGTATGCTTATTGGCTGCGATAAAGAAAACGGCACAGACCTTCCTGACCCCGAACCGATACCTGAACTGGATGAGCCACAGGATAATTCGACATTCCTGAAATTCTCAACCTGTATAAAACTGATGGACGAGGTTATGACGAAAGCTTCGGTTTCCCAGTTTCATAAAGACGACAAAATCGGGAATATCCTAAAACATCAAATGGTATAGGTTATTGCACTCCAATGGTACACCTTTATTGGAAAGCTGAAGGTTCATCACAGTGGGTATTACTTCGTTGTGATTTGGCTGAAATATTAGCCGCAAAAATAAATACGAGTCAGGAAGAAAATAATCTATTTTTGAAACCGTTAAATTATATAAATTTTCAACAAGATCATTGGTGGTAACCTTGACTACAAACTATGAACCGTTCAAGGATGGCGAGACTATCGCTAGAATATGTAATATGACAGAACTGTCAAACCGTTATAAATAGTAGTAGATATGAGTACAACTATATCAGGAACTGATCCCAAAATGATTGCCAACAATCTTACTTCCGCATGCCCAACACATCCATGTGAAATTTTGAAAGATGAAATCGAGTATAGAGGAATATCGCAACGTAAATTGGCTGGGCAGATGGGATTAACTTATTCTGTTTTAAATGATCTATTGAATGCCCGCCGGCCTATTACAGAAAAAACGGCATTACTTTTTGAAGCAGCTTTAGGCATCGAAGCTGAACTGTTAATGCGTCTTCAGCTGAAATCTTAATTATTATTTTACAAATATATGCAAATGTTTATATCACCCCTCCCCATTTTGCTTTTTAACATTTCAATTCTGTTTGCTTTTACACCTTACAGTTTTGTTCTCATTTTTCCCTATTGTTCTCTGTCATCACTGTATATACTAATTGAAAAGTAGTGCACTTTTCAATTAGTATATACATGAATGGAAAGTCCTACCGACAAGGAACAGACCTAAGCCATGAGAAAATATGTCTGTGATGATGTGATGCAGCACTATGCGGAAGGCTCCGGAACAGACTTTCGACTATCTCAATACCATGAAGAACGGAAGCCCGAAAGAAATCTTTCAGAAAAAAGAGTGGGCAGAACGTGTGAACCAGGAAAGTCTGGAGAAGATGAAAACCGAATGGAGCCGGAATCTTCAGGAACCGCACCAGGACAAGGTCGGGAAGAGAGCCAACAACAGGGAAACAGTATTTCCCAGGTGCCGAAATTAACCAGGCACCGCAGCGGAAGAAGCAACAGGAGGAAGAACTTGACCAGCTTAGGAAAAGGAGCCGGGGTTTTGGAATGGGTATGTGATTTTAAATATACTAACTGCTTGCGTTATGGTGGTTTGTCCCCTGTTCTTCTGATACAGGGGTATTAGGCTTTCCTATTATAAAATTGGAAAAATAAAAGCGCCTTGTTTTGATCTCGTGACACAATCAAAACAAGGTTAAAAGAAAAAACTGAAATGAGTTACCTTATATGCTTATAAGAGCAGGAACCAATGGTTATTTCAAGCACCTGTCTGACTTCAAATAGTCCTCAATGAGTTTTGGGTCTAAGCCTTCACACCGTACCTGGATTATGCCTTTGCGGTCAATAATAAAGCAAGTGGGGCGGGATTGGGCGTCGTATATAATGTTCATTGAGTTGCCTTCTGGTTGAAAATCAGAAATTAATGTAAAATCTGGATAGTGTTTTTGAAGTTCCTTTAGATGCTCAAGATTGGAGGTGCAACAGAATACAACGATATCCAGATCTTTTCGGTCAGTTTTGTCCAAAAGTTCTTTAAGGTAATCCCTTCCGTATTTTCCCATGCAGCTCAATCCGTCATACAGCAGAAGTAGGTTTTTATTCTCCATGCTTCTCCAGTCGAATTTTTCTCCTGATGCCGTCTGGGTTTCGAATTTGACACATTGGTCACCCTCGGACAATTGAGGCGTTTCTATATAATTGCGAATGTAATTGGCGTAAGAAGTGTTTTGTAGCGTATCCGGCAGAACATTTAGTATGTTTTTGAGGGTTTTCTTTCCAATTATATTTCTTAACATATATACTCTTTGCAGACCGCTTGGAACAGTAAAATACTTTAAAGCTAAACCAACATTCTCTATGGCAGCCTTTGAATAAAGTAGTGAAAGTATGTTTTCCAGCGAATCGTTTTTCTCTGGGTGTTCCTTCATGAGCCGATAGATAGCATTTGCATTCTCCTCATAACCATACCATAGCAGGCTGTCTTCCTTTAAGTAGTTGGCTTCAGTTATGCGCTTGTCTTGTTCCGCTGTGAACGATGTTAACAGTATGAAAAGTAAGATTGCGATTGTAAATATCTGTTTATTAATAGTGTAAAATATACTACTAAAGTTATTACATACTGTTTTTCTGGCTTGCTTTAGCATCTGTTCCTTTGTACTTGCTCTTGGCAGGAGCATTCCAAATAAATTCTTTGTATTCATATTTACTTTTATTTTGAAATTTATAGTTGTGTATTTACTTTTATTTTCCCCTATCGTTTTCTGTTTATCACGTACACGGCAGAGTTCCCGTTGTGTCTTTTCCTTATACTCCTGAAGAACTTTGATTTCGTTGCGCAGTCTGTTGTTCTCTTCCTGAAAAACCTGAAATTCTTTAGCCTTTTCTGCTGCCAAGCTTTCCGCTTTTGCCTTTGCTTCTGTTGCCTGGACTATAAGTTCTAGAGCTGGAAGCTGTTTCGCTGTCTGTTCCCGGGCAGCCTGTAGTAGTTGGCAAATGGCTTCTGTTCCCTCTGGCTTGCTTTTGGGTTGTATATTTACTTTATCTTTCATTTTTTAATTGATTAAGTATGCTTTTAATATGCTAAATATGCTGATATTAGGCTCTTGTTTTTATTAAATATGCTGTAAATATATCAAATATTCCTGAAATATACTTCTAGTTACTTGTTTTTTCGCTTAAAGTGAATGAGTATTCATAAAGCATTCTCCAAAGCCAGATAAGGCGTCTGGATGCGTGTAAGTGACTGTTATAAGGGCTTGCCCATGAATGTTTTAATCTTGTCTATAACGGCTTCCATTGGCTTTCCTAAACCTGTAGCTTCAGCAGATACCAATATCAAATTTCCTTCTTTTATGCTATTGTCTTTTTTTTGATTGTTTTACAGAATCAAAGTTATTCCTTGTATTTGATAAGGTACAAAACACAAACGGCCTTATTTTTCATTCTGACCAAGGATGGCAATATCAACACTGCAGATATCGGAAAGTGTTGGAAGATCGCGGAATACTTCAGAGTATGTCTCGAAAAGGAAACTGCCTGGACAATGCTATGGCTGAAAATTTCTTCGGAATTATGAAATCGGAACTTCTATATGCTCAAACTTTTGAATCTGCTAAAGAGCTCATAGATGCGTTAGAAGAATATATAGACTATTATAACAATAAAAGAATTAAAATCAGATTAAATGGAAAGAGTCCGGTGCAGTACCGAACTCTTTATCAAAATCTATAGTAGATAACTTGTCCAACTTTTTGGGGGCACTTCAGATATAGTAGGGGGATTGTTGTTTTTGAACGAATAGGGGAGAGGCTATTTTCCGATTTCTTCCTTTAATAGTCTGGTCCTTATTTAACTAAACTTATAGGTTTATATTGGTTTTCTTTTGTATCATTGTCAATGAAAAGAAAACATTATTTATGAAGTTTGTAAGAGTTGTTGAAGACTATGAGCATTTGTGGGCTGTTAAGGAACCGGACAAAGAATTTGATGAGCTGACTTCTTTGTTTGAGAAATGGAATAATACGGACTATCTGTTAGATTTTTTTTAAGATAACATTGAAGATTTGAAGAATCATTTCCATATAGAGAAGATTTCAGAAGCCATACGAGATACCTTTGAGGATGCAGATGAATTGGAGGAGCTTATTTTAGAGTTTCCATATACCGAAAATCTGGATGGTTTGTTTATCCCTCTTGACATTACAGATACAGGATGTGTGGAATTGACAAGAAGAAAAGCCCGGAATTGGAATTGAGACAAGCACGCCAGTTGGTTGAGAATATACGCCATCCGTCTTGAAGCTAATGTTTATATCGTTACAGGTGGAGCAATAAAGCTCACTCATTTAATGCAGGACAAGGAACATACGGTTCTGGAACTGGAGAAACTGAATAAATGTAAGGCTTTTCTCAAACTTAATGGAGTTTTTGACAAAGAGAGTTTTGTCGATTTAAATAAGGAGGATTAAATATGAGTACAGCTATTGATTTTTTAAAGAAACACGAAAGTGTTTCTCCATCACATTTCGAGGAAAATGCAAAATGGAGAAAGGAAAATAGAGCTTGGCTGGAATGGTCACGCAATATTGCTTTATCTTTAGTAGAATATATGGAGTCTAACGGTTTAAATCGAAATGGATTGGCAGAGCGCTTGGAAGTTTCTCCGCAGTATATTAGTAAAATCTTATCTGGAAAAGTAAACTTTTCTTTTAAAAGTATTGCAGAGATAGAACAAAAACTTGATATTAAATTGTTGAATGTAGTGGAATGGGCGTGATTAGTATGTGCTAGTGAACTACTCATGTCTAAAAGGTATGAACTTCGGATGAAAGCGCCCGCGTCTTTCTTGCCTTGTATGAAGAGGTTGTCATGAACCACCAGTACCAGTAACAAAAAATAGGGTGATATTGTGGTTCCCCACTTTATCACCCTATTGCTTTTATCATGTTTTTATTTATTCCAGTCTACGTGCACCGTCACTGATTACAACATCATAAATCTTCGGGCTTCTGTTGAATTTAGCCTTAAATTCTTCTTTGGCCTTTTCAATGAATGTGCCGTATAATTCTTCTTTTACAAGGTTGATTGTACAACCGCCGAATCCGCCACCCATTACGCGTGAACCGGTTACACCGCAATCAAAGGCAAGGTCATTCAGGAAGTCAAGCTCTTCGCAGCTTACTTCATACAACTTGCTCATGCCATGATGTGTTTCGTACATCTTCTGGCCCACTGTTTCATAGTCGCCTTTTTCCAATGCATCACAAACATCAAGCACGCGTTGGATTTCTTCGATTACATATTCTGCACGCATAAAGTCTTCCGCACTGATTTCAGCCTTAACTTCCTCGAGCATTTCCATATTGCAGTCGCGCAGGAATTCTACGTGCGGGTGTTTCTTCTGGATGGCTGCAACAGCGGCTTCGCAACTTTGGCGACGCTTGTTGTATGCAGAAGAAGCGAGCTCGTGTTTTACAACGGAGTCTACCAACACCAAGCGGTAACCTTTCGGTTCGAACGGGAAGTATTGGTATTCCAGTGAACGGCAATCCAAACGGATGAGGCTGCCCTTTTTACCGAATACGGAAGCAAACTGGTCCATGATACCGCAATTTACACCACAGTAGTTGTGTTCTGTTGCCTGTCCTACCTTAGCCAGCTCAAACTTATCGATTTTATTGTCGCCGAACAGGTCGTTCAGTGCATATGCATAAGTACTTTCCAATGCGGCGGAAGAGGACATACCTGCACCCAGGGGTACATCACCTGCAAAGGCGGTATTGAATCCTTTCACTTCTACGCCACGCTTAATCATTTCACGGCATACACCGAAAATATATCTTGCCCAGCTGGCGCGGGGAGCATCTTCTTCGTTCAGACCAAATTCCACGTAATCCTTCAAGTCGATGGAATAAGCTTTCACTGTATTTGTGCCATTCGGTTTTATTTCTGCAATCATACCTTTGTCGATTGCTCCGGGGAATACAAAACCACCGTTATAGTCGGTATGTTCACCGATTAGGTTGATGCGACCCGGAGAAGCATATACAGCTCCTGTTGTTCCGTCAAAATGCTTGATGAAACGGTTTCTTACGTATTCTATATCCATGATATTGTTTTTTAAGGTGAATAAATCTATTACCTGTATTATCTATCAATCAACTTTAATGTCTTTGTTTACGTTCTTGCAACCTATCAGTCCGTAGAACAACAGATATGCAAGGGCTGCGATGATTACCCAGTAGCTTGCCATGAAGCCTGCCATGTCGGCAACCAAACCTTGGATAACGGGAAGAATACCGCCACCGCATACCAAAACCATGAACAAGCCGGAAGCGGCTGCCAGATATTTACCCAAACCTTCTACTGCAAGGTTGAAGATACCGCCCCACATGATGGAAGTACACAGTCCGACTAATACCAGATACATGGCATTGATGGGCACTTCTGCAAGTCCGAATGACAAGCCGCCGGTAGCGCTCTGTTGGAGTACCGGTAGGTTTACGAGAGAATCAGTAGATGAGAAGATGGCGAGGAATACCAAAACCAGACCCAAAGCCGAGGTGAACGTAAGCATTGCTTTACTGGAAATCTTAGCGCCCAATGATGCACCTGCCAGACGGCCTATCAGCATCAGGAACCAGTAAGTACCTACTACGAATCCGGAGATGGTAGATGCGATGCCTGCGCCGCCCTTTTCTACAGGGTCGGTCAAGAAGAGGTTCAGTGTACCCGGCACACCCACTTCAATACCTACATATACGAAGATTGCGATAGCTCCCAAGATGAAGTGACGGAACTTTAAAGCGCCGGACATCAACTTGCCGATAGGCTCTGTGGTTGTAGCGGCGTTGGGCTCCGGTATCGGAACGAACAACAGTACAAGGAATGCCAGTGCAAATACCGCCATTGCCGTGTACATCACAGGGAATATCTGAGAAATGGTGGCTTTCTCAATAGAACCTGCAATGAGGATACCCACGAACATCGGAGTGATAGTTGCCATTACAGAGTTGAAAGAGCCGCCGATTTGGATGAGCTGGTTACCTTTGTTACCTTCACCGCCTAATTTGTTCAGCATCGGGTTTACAACCGTATTCAGCAAGCACATGGAGAAGCCTGCGATGAATGCACCAATCAAATATACGGCGAATGCCATTTCCGGGCTGGAGTGTCCGGACAAAAACTGGATGCCCACACCTATAAAGCCGATGGCTACCGCGATGAGCGCTGTCTTTTTATATCCTACTTTCTGCAATAAGATACCGCTTGGTATTCCCATTACTGCGTATGCGATGAAGTTACCGAAGTTACCCAGCATACCCAATGCGTTGGATACGGAGAATTGGTTTTTAAGTACAATTCCCATCGGTGCAGCAAGATTAGTAACAAATGAGATCATACCAAAAAGGAAAATCATCGTTATGATTGCGATGAGTTTACCATTCTGTTTTTGTTGTGTCATGGTTTTGAAAAATTTATAAGTTTATAATTAGGTTAGTTAGTTCATTTATTTACTCTTGTACACCGAACTTGTAAATCGTGATTTGTTGGTATTCATCTCCGGGGAGTAATACGGCTGACGGGAAATGAGCTTTGTTGGGGGTATCCGGGAAGCATTGCGCTTCAAAGCATACCGCACTTCTTGCCGGGAAAGTGGCACCATGAGCACCTGCGAATCCGTTCAGCCAGTTTCCTGTATAAAGTTGTACGCCATTTTCAGTAGTATATACTTCCATTGTACGTCCGCTGACGGGATCGGTACAGGTTGCGGCAAGGCTTAACTCTCCGCTTTCCGTCTTGTTCAATACGTAGCAATGGTCATATCCGGAACCGTTTATCAATTGTTGGAATTTGTCATTAATGCGTTCACCGATGCTGTGAGGGGTACGGAAATCCATTGGAGTACCCTCTACTTTCTGAATTTCTCCGGTGGGAATGGACACTTCATCAATAGGGGTATAGAAATCGGCATTGATGGTGATGATGTTATTCAGAACATCGGGGGTAGGATTGGCAATACCCGCAAGATTAAAGAAACCATGATTGGTTAAATTGACGACGGTCGCTTTATCGGTTGTTGCCCGGTATTCTATAACCAGAGCGTTTGTCTCGTCTTCCAGACGATAAGTCATTTCCACTTCCAGAGTACCGGGGAATCCTTCTTCGCCGTCGGCAGATGTGTAGTTGAAAATAACAGTTGATTCGTTGGGCTGAACCGCATCCCATATACGGGTATGGAAACCGGTTGGCCCGCCATGCAATGAGTTAGGTCCGTTGTTAATGGTTAATTGGTGTTCCTCTCCATATAGAGTGAATTTTCCATTGGCAATCCGGTTGCCGTAACGTCCTATCGTTGTACTTAAGAAAGGTTCGGGACTGTTGATTACATGATCTATGCTGTCGTGTCCTAAAACTACATTGGCATATTTCCCGTTTTTATCGGGAACCATAATCGAAAGAAGCGCGCAGCCGTAATTGGTTACGGCAACTTCCATGCCCTGAGCATTTTTGAGGATAAATAGATCTGTTTTTTGATTGTTGATATTCTTCTGAAAGTCTTTTTTGTCCAGACCGGACAAATTACTTTCTGTTGGGGTAGTGTCTATCATAATTCAATGGTATTATTTAATTTTCTTGCAAATAAAGAGAAATTCTTTTGTTCCCCCAAGTAATTGAGAAGAAATGTGGAGAACATTTTATGAAAGTTTAGCGTTTAACAATTGGAATACAAATTGATATTTTTTGTATGTTTGTCGCGTTAATCTAAAAAAGAATTGTAACAATATTGAATTGTACTAATTAAAAACAACGAATGTATCCTCTAAAATTTGAGCCTATCCTGAAACAAACACTTTGGGGTGGCGACAAGATTATCCCATTCAAGCACTTGAATGAAACTCTGCCGAATGTAGGTGAGAGTTGGGAAGTTTCAGCAGTAGAAGATAGTGAATCGGTAGTTGCCAATGGTGTGGACAAAGGGTATACCTTGCCCGAAATGGTTCGTAAATACAAAGACGAATTGGTGGGCGAAGCGAATTACGCACGATTTGGAAACAAATTTCCATTGCTGATAAAGTTTATTGATGCCAAGTTGGATTTGTCTATTCAGGTACATCCGGGTGATGAACTTGCCAAGAAGCGTCATAACAGTTTTGGTAAAAACGAAATGTGGTATGTTATTGCTGCGGACAAAGGCGCGAAATTAATTTCCGGTTTTTCCGAAGAAATAACTCCGAAAGAATATAAAGACAGAGTACATAACGGAACATTTGCCGAAGTCCTCCAGACTTGTGCCATCGAGCCGGGAGATGTATTTTATGTTCCTGCCGGTCGTGTGCATGGCATCGGTGCCGGAGCGTTTGTTGCCGAAATTCAGCAAACATCCGATATAACTTATCGTATCTTCGATTATAATCGTAAGGATAAAGACGGCAAATCCCGCGAACTGCATACCGGCCAAGCCATGGATGCCATTAACTTTGCCGATGTGCAGGATGATTTCCGTACAGAATACGATCGCATACAGAATGAGCCGGTTGAAATGGTAGCAAGCCCTTACTTCACTACGTCCGTGTACGACATGACGGAGGAAATAACTTGCGACTATTCGGAACTGGATTCTTTCGTAATCTTTATTTGTGTGGAAGGTACTTGCCGTCTGACAGATGACAATCGGAACGAAATAACTCTGTGCGCCGGTGAGACTGTACTGTTGCCTGCAGCTATTCAGGAAGTGACAATCGTTCCGGAAGGTGGCAGCGTGAAGTTGCTTGAGACTTACGTATAAGTTAATATCATCGCGGCAATCAAGTTAACTGAATAGAGCGCATTTAGTTAATATCGTTATATCAATGCAGTTAACATCATGTATCCAATGATGTTAACTGCATATTTTTCTTTTTCTCTTTCACCAGCGCCGCAATGAGATATTTTCCTTTGGCGACAATATCGCTCCATCGTGTGCTGTGTATCACTTGCCATACATACCCCTTCAGCCTTCCGTAGTCTGACAGGCGCAGAATCGCGTTGACTTCCTCCGGATTTATAATTCTCATCTGTTGCAGGGTGAACATCAGCCCGTCGTAATTGTGCGTTTGCTTGTTGTAGGCATACCCCGGTACAGGCAGAAGAAAATCCTCTCCGGGACTTCCTTCTTCTGTTTTTGCTTTTATTTGCTTTACTTTACTTTGTTCTGAATTGCTTGCATTTTCGGGTAAAATGTCTACAAGTTGCGTACAATTCTCATTGTTTTGCGCACAATCCTCTTCATTTCCCATACAGCTATCCAATAGATAGGGCAGTGCTTTCAAGTCCCTTTTTCTTCGTTTGGTGGCTTCCAACCATACCTTCTGAAAGGTGGCGGAAGTGAGTACACGCTGTTCTTCATAGGATTTCTTGTCGAAGAATCCCTTATCCAGTAGGATTTGTATAATCTTCTCCATCGATTCCTCTTCAATCCCTGTCTTGTGGGCAAACAGCGTGCATTGCTCTTTGTCCCACAACAGATAATATCCTTTCTCTTTGTACATCTTGCAGAGTAGTTTCATTACTGCGGTAATTCCCGCCAGCCCGCATTTGGCTTCCACGAGTTCTATCGGTGCGTCATCAAAGAAATTCACGTTTAGCGGGAAATACATGATTCCCCCATAATTCATTGCCATAACCTTTTTCTCTTAACTTTCATCTTTCAATTATCAATTTTCAACTAACCACCGCTCTCCATTCCAGGAAATTTTCCATCCGGAAGGTTCTCCACGCTTGCAGTTCTATGTCCCAGTATGCAACGGCGCCTGTAATTTTAGCCATGTCGTATTCTTTCTTGAACGCGTTTTTGTAGGGTAACAGTGTTGCCCTGACAAGTTTGAATGTTCCGTCCTGTTTGTGGTAGGCGATGAGTGCGCATCCGTATTGCATATGGTCTATGAGGCTCTCGATACGTTCTACCATCCATCCGGCGCAGTTTTCCGTGTAGTCTTTTTCCTGCATGATATGGATTTTCCATCGTTTTTTTACCGCTTCCTGTTGTGAAGTGTGCTTTCTTTTTTTCATAATCTTGTTTGATTAATGGATTGATAAATAAGTTATAATACTCTTTAGCTGTCGTTTAAGTTGCATAAAAAAGATGCCGTCTTTTTCAGAAAAGCGGCATCTTTATTATTAGTGTGGCTCAATCTTTGCTAAAGCGGTTGCAAAGATATGGCCTTTTCATGACAGATTGTCCATTGTTATTTATCGGCTGTGTTTTGTTATTTTATATTACTGTTTTTCTTTTGCTTTTTATCAGTTGTTTGGTATAGTTTTTCTTTCTTTATTTCACTGATGTCTCCTTTTATTGTATTGATTGATAATGGCTTCCCATTCCTTGAATACAGTATGTCCAAATCGGCTATAAATCGGCATAGCGTCGCTGTTCCATACTGTGGGTCGACTCCCATATCCCCTTCAAGAAACATTTCCAATAATACTGTTTCAAGCTTTCTGCGCTCCTTGAAAATCATTATGATTTTCTCTCCTGTTTTTGGCCCTTGATTTCCTTTAACTTTTTGTTTAATAGTTGTTTCACTCTTGTTATAACTGTTGCAGGCAGTTTTTTTTATCTGTCTTTTTACTTGTTTTTTTACTCATATCTAATGTCTTTTTGCCAATACCTAATGAGTGGACACCATGTCATGAAATACGAAGTTAGTGCTAATGATGGAAATATACAAATATCGGAATGTCGTTTTGAAAATTGTCGTTGTAAGTTTCAGAAAATTAAAGGCTTATGGAGTAGGGGGAAAGTGTTTTTTAAACGTTCGTTTAAAAAACGTCAAAATTGTTCAATACATAAACCGGAGGATTTTAAATGAAACAAAAAAAATAATCAACCCTATTAGATAGAATTAAACATTTATCATACAACCACTTATAGGTGAAATAAAATAGCGATGAAATATATTTTTATCAAACATTTTGCACATATCAAAAACAACACGTATCTTTGTGCACATTAAACGAACGTCTAAAAAACACTTTTTGTTTTTAGCCCTTTCGTTTTCAGCTTTTTATAAGCGAATGACTAACATAACTGTTTTTCTACTTCTTTTTCCGTGATGGTAGGAAGTTTTAAAACAAGATGTATGCTAACTAAACTATTGAAAATAACTGCATTACATAAATTGACCGGTAGGTACTTCGCTACTCCGGTGTCCCTAAAGAACACCCTTTTCACAAGGTTTTATATCAATTTTGGACTTTACGATTATCATTAAATAATGCCTCGTTCATCTGCAAATTTTCTATCAGATATGAATTGGTTTGCAATTCGTGTTTCTTATAGTCGTGAGTTGGCTTTAAAAGCTATTTTAGATGCTGAGAAAATCGAGAATTTCATCCCGATGCGTTATGAATATATCATAAAGTCCGGTAAACGTCTTCGTAAATTGCTTCCGGCTATTCATAATCTTGTTTTCGTTCATTCTACCCGCAAACGTATAGACGCTTTGAAGGATGAATTGGAATCATCTATGCCCATACGTTTTATTATGAATCGTGAGTATTGCCGGCCGGTAATTATTCCCGATGCGCAAATGCGCAGCTTTATTCTTGTGGCAGGAACTTACGATGAAGCTATTCTTTATGTAGAACCTGCCGAACTGCATTTGGTAAAAGGCCAGAGAGTTCGTATTACAGGCGGTGTATTCGAAGGTGTAATCGGTGAGTTTGTACGTATTCGCCATGACCGTCGTGTAGTGGTTAATATTGAAGGTGTTATGGCTGTTGCTACCACCTTTATCCCCCCTTCCTTAGTAGAACCGGTGAAATAATTACTCTCTTATAATTCATAAAATCATAATTTATAATTCATAAATCGATGGATTCATTATTTTCCTTAGCCCATCGGCTTCTTACCTATGGACTTGACGGGAGTCCTATCTACGTGGACGAGTTTACACGTTTGAATCGTGACGTTTACGAACAAGCCTTGGAACTTTATGGTACTCGTGGTAAGACTGCCGAGGCCGAAGCCGAATTATGCCTTGGTCTTTTGGCAGCTTTTGCCGCTACTATTTACGATAACGGGCAAAAGCAGCAACACATTCAGCAGGTGTTGGATCGTAGTTGGGAAGTTCTTCCCAAACTGTCTGCATCGTTACTCAAAGTCCGGCTTCTTGTCTATTGCTATAGCGAAGTTTATGATGAAGAATTGGCAAGACAAGCTCATGACATTATTGACACTTGGAATAAGGCTGAATTGACCTTGGAGCAAGTGGATATAATAGAAGAACTAAAGAGCTTTGAAGAAAACCAATACCCTTATGAGGTTATAGAATAACACCTTTACCCCCTTATCGCCCTATAGCCTTACTACTTTGTTACCTTATTATTCCATCACCCACGTGAACCTTTTCTTTATTATTCTAACCTTTTTG